>Ga0105047_10000743_pt1 | contig 56738 bp, 50 predicted proteins | sample MAT04_FD_78384 | JGI IMG/M metagenome (GOLD analysis project Ga0105047, IMG submission 78384) | Freshwater microbial communities from Lake Fryxell liftoff mats and glacier meltwater in Antarctica - MAT-04 (megahit assembly) | ecosystem: Environmental > Aquatic > Freshwater > Ice > Liftoff... | reverse complement strand
GCGCGTTGTCAGCCGCGGTGTCGTCTCGATAGATTGCTGTCCGCACAACGCGGATGTGGCTCAGCTGGTAGAGCATCACCTTGCCAAGGTGAGGGTCGCGAGTTCGAATCTCGTCATCCGCTCAGTGAAAGACCAGGTCAGCGGCCCTCCAAGGGCCGCTGACCTGCGTTTTAGGCTTGCCGGTATACCATCGCCGGGTGGGCGAACGCTGTTGACGGCAATTGATGGTCCAGGTGGTCCATGATCTGTATCCCAGGCTGTCCGCAATGTGTAGCCCGGCATGGCTGCAATGTGTAGTCTGACGTCGTGGTTGCCTATCGCCCCCGCGTCGTCGACGCCTTGCTGGCCGACCGACTCACGTCCGCGGGCGCAGTGCTGATCGAAGGCCCGAAGGCGTGCGGGAAGACGTTCACCGCCGAACAACAGGCTGCCAGTCGCGTCTATCTGGACACTGACGATCAGGCGCGCGCTGCGCTCGGTGTGGACCCGACCCTGGTGTTGTCCGGCGAGCCACCCCAGCTCGTCGACGAGTGGCAGCTCGACGCCACGCGCGTGTGGAACCACGTTCGCTCCGAGGTGGACCGTCGCCAAGGCACCGGCTTGTACATTCTCACCGGTTCCGCCACCCCACCTGACGACACCCGACGCCACAGCGGAGCTGGTCGCTTCGCCCGTCTCAGGATGCGACCGATGAGCCTGTTCGAATCGGGCGACTCGACCGGCGAGATGTCGTTGGCGGCGCTGCTCGACGGACACCGGCCGACCGCCAAACCAACCGAAGTGACCGTGCCTCGCTACGCAGAGCTGGTCGTTCGCGGTGGTTGGCCGCTGAACCTGACGAGAACCATCGCCGCTTCGGCGCGGGCCAATATCGACTACGTCACCACGATCGCCGAGGTGGACCTTCCCACCATGGACCCGTCGCGGCGTCAACCCCGGCTTGCGTTGCGTGTCGTGCAGGCGCTCGCCCGCAATATCGGGATGGACTACGTCGTCGCCCGTGTCGCACGCGACGCGAGCACCGACGACTCTGACATCGCACGGTCGACGGTCTACGACTACCTGGCACCGCTCGAGCGTCTGATGGTGCTGGACCCGATGGAGGCATGGACGTCACATCTGCGTTCACGGGCCCGGTTGCGCACCTCGCCACGGGTGCAGTTCTGTGACCCGTCGGTCGCTGTTGCTGCGCTTCGTTCCGGACCCGATCAGCTGCTCGCCGACCTGAACTACTTCGGGTACCTCTTCGAGGCACTCGTCGTGCGTGACCTGCGGGTGTTCGCCGACGTCGTGGATGGCACCGTGCAGCACTACCGGGACTCTGACGATCTGGAGATCGACGCCGTCATCACTGCCGGCGATGGGCGCTGGGCGGCGTTCGAAGTGAAGCTCGGCCAGGCCGACATCGACATCGCTGCAAACAACCTGCTCACCTTCGCCCGCAAGGTCGACACGACCAAGGTCGGCAAACCAGCGATGCTCGCCGTGGTCACCGCGACCGGGTACGGCTACACCCGACCTGACGGCGTCGTCGTCATCCCCGCTGCGACCCTCGGCCCCTGACGTAGAACACTCCCCGGGCTATCCGAAACCGGCTCTGGGGACTCGACATAGTAGAACTGCCGTTGAGGCTTCAACCAGTGCGAGCAGCAGCCGGACCCCGTGACGGAGCTGGACGACGAGGCATTTGCTCAGCCAGAGTGGGGCGGGCATCCACATGCGGTGTTGCATGGACGCTCGAATCAGGTGGCGACCCTGTTCCGAACCGAGGCTGCCATACTTGTCCTTTGTTGCATTGACGCGTACCGATCGGCCTTGAGTTCAGCCTCAGGCTCCTGATGGCGAAGCCTGAGCACGGCGGTCACAGCGGCCCACTTGACTTTGGGTTCGAGGGTAGAGCGGATCCTTCGCCGCTGTCGGTGCGTCTCGGGGTCGAGTTCGCAGATGGCCGGTGCTGGTCGAGCCTTGGTCCGCCCCCGACGTTGCCGGTCTCCTCAGAACGCAACGACATCGTCGTGATGAACCAAGGGGGTGGTGGCGGAGGGCGGTTCTCGGAGTTTCGGTTCTGGCTCTGGCCGCTACCTCCGGATGGTTCGCTCACGTTCCACGCCGACTGGCCCGCCAAGGGTGTTCTTGAAAGCTCCACTGTCGTTGACGCCACTGAGCTTCGATCCCTCGCGCGATCGGCAACCAAGATCGAACTTCTTGCTGCGAGCAACCCGGCGTTTGGACAGGAGGACGCATGAAGATCGATTTGTTCGTCGACTCGAACACCGAAGATGAAACTGGCCTTCCCTGGACGTATCTCGATCAGGCGCACGACCAGTCGGTGGTAGTGCCCGGGCGGTTGATCGTGGTCGGGGCTGGTTCGGCTCTCGCGATTGCGGAAGTCGTTGACGTCACCGCGGACGGACTGGTGCATGTCCGGCCGCTGCCTGGTCCGGTCACAGAGCAGCGGTTGGCGAGCGATTCGCAACGCGTGTGACGGCGGGGCCGGATGGCCCCATTCGGCCGTTGTCGCCGTATCGACCATCTCGCAGGATGGGGCGAAGGCGCGATGGTAGACCGGTATACGAACTGCACGAAACAGACGGATTTCCCAGACGGTTTTGCTGCCTGTGGGGCACTGCGCACCAGTAGACGGACTGCACGAACGGTCGTCTTCACGTTGCCAAGGTGAGAGTCGCGAGTTCGAATTCTCGTCATCCGCTCAGTGGAAGCCCTGGTCAGATCGCTCTGGCCAGAGCTTCTGGCGCTTTCGGACCGCTTGGTGGTGCGGCTGCATCATCCCTCGCGTCCGGCGCCATCGAAGTGCATCACGGTCAGATCGGGATCGTCGTCGGGCCGGAGATTGCGATCGGTTTGTAGATCATTCGGAGTCGCTCCTGGCGTTGAAACCGGATGTTTACGACGAGCACCACAAAGGTAGAGGAGCCTCGAGGTGATGACGATGAGTTCGATGAAGGATCCCGAGCAGCACCTGTCGCTGTCGATGGCAAAGGCCGACACCGCCAACGGCGAAGGGTTGGCCGACGACGTGCCCGCTCCCGACCCCGAGCACGTGGCCGATGCGTCGGACAAGGACGGCCGCACGACAGCAGAATCGGACGACTCGCAACCGTGATGTTTACCGGCGAACGGAGTCGGGTAGCTCAAGGAGTCCGCGGCGCTTCCGAGCACTGCTGATCGAATGGAGACACCATGTCACCCACCGAACCCGCACCGCCGACTCGTCCGCTGCCAGACTTGCCCGACGAGCCGCTGCCGATGCCGATGCCGGGCGATCCGCCGCCGTCAACGCCGGGCGATCCGCCGCCGCAGGTATAGGGAGGCCTTTGCCGGGTCAAGATCAATGGTCCCGGCCGTCCCCTCCGCGGTCACAGCCGATGTTTCCTCGGACTCGTGACCGGGTAGGAAGTGCCCGTGCTGTCCGACGCCGCTCTACCCCCGTCGCCGGTCCGCTGGGGTGCGCAGACGGCGCTGGCCATCCAGAACTTCCCCATCTCCGGTGAGCCCATGCCGCCAGGGGTGGTCCGAGCAATCGTGATGATCAAGGACGAAGCAGCTGCGGCCAACGCTCGACGCGGCGTGATCGAGCCGACGGTGGCCTGGGCGATCCGGCAGGCGTGTGACGAGGTGCTCTCCGGCGCAATGGCAGACCAGTTCCCGGTGGACGTGTTCCAGACCGGTTCTGGCACGAGTACGAACATGAACGTCAACGAGGTGCTGGCACACCGGGCCGCCGAACTGCTGGGAGCGGTGGTGCATCCCAACGACCACGTCAACGCGTCGCAATCGTCCAACGACGTGATCCCCTCAGCGGTGCGCATCGCGGCCGCCGCCGGTCTCGTCGGTCGCGTGCTACCGGCACTGGCCGATTTACGAGACACGCTGCTGCGCCTGTCTGCCGCACACTGCGACACGGTGAAGCTCGGTCGCACGCACCTGATGGATGCCGCACCGATCACGTTCGGGCAAGAGGTCGCCGGCTGGGCGCGAATGGTGCACCTCGGCAGCGACCGCATCGAGGGAGTGCTCCCACGTCTGTGCGAACTGCCGTTCGGTGGCACCGCTGTAGGGAACGGCCTCAACGCCCCACCTGGCTTTGCCGCTGAGGTCGCCGCTCACTTGGCCACCCGTACCGGCTTGCCACTCGTCGAGGCCGTCGACCACTTCGAAGCACAGTCCGCGCACGACGCATTACTCGAGGTGTCTGCCACGTGCCGGTCAGTGGGCCTCTCGCTGCACAAGGTGGCCGGCGACCTGCGCCTGCTCGGTTCGGGCCCGCGAGGTGGCCTCGGGGAGTTGCGGCTGCCGGCGTTGCAAGCGGGCAGCTCGATCATGCCGGGCAAGGTGAACCCGGTCATCGCGGAGGTCGTGCAACAAGTGGCTGCACAACTCGTCGGCAATGACGCCACGGTCGCCTTCGCGTGCACTGCGTCAACGCTGCAGCTCAATACCGCCATCCCGGTCGTCGCTCGCAGCGTCGTCTCCTCCGTCGAGCTGTTGGCTGCTGCCGCTCGAGTGTTGGATGAGAAATGCCTCCGCGGGCTGACGGTCGATGCCGCGCGCATGCTCGCGCTGGCCGAACGGTCGTCGGCGCTGACGACGGTGCTCGTCCCCGCCATCGGCTACGACGCCGCTGCTCGCGTTGCGAAGGTGATGATGGCGCAGGAGTGCACGTTGGCAGAGGCTTTGGCCGTCGAGGGCATCGAACCCGTACCCCAGCTTGACATCCTCCGGATCGCACGCGGCGGCAGTTCCGCCGAGTGACCGGTACGCCGATCATTCAACGGACGTGGTCCCATCGGCAGTACCGATCGGTCAGTTGTTGGGCGCGTGCCACGCCCCGTCAGGGCCGACGATGCGAACGTCGTACTGTTCGTCAGCGGCCGAAACCTGCTGGGCGAGCGCCATCGCTGCGCCCTCGTCGTGCAGGAACGCCGCCACGATCGCGATGTTCCGGCCGGGGGCCTGCGGCTGGCTGACTGCCCGTTCGGAGGCGTGTCGTGCTCCGCCGCCCCACACGGCAGCAACGGTTGCGCCCGCCGCCATGCCGAACAGCGTCAGCACCAAGCCGGTCATCAGGCCGCCCACGATGATGCCAGCAACCAGGCTGGCAGCTCCCCCGAGGAGTGCGCCGCCGGCGGCAGCGGTGACGACACGCCGTCGGGGGAGGTCGAACACGCCGTCGGAATCCTCGCGTTCATCAGGGATCACCGACGGCGAGACCGGCTTGATGACGACCGCGGCGACGGGGTCCGTGGTGTGGCGTTGCATGGTGGCAACCACCCCCGCGGCATCCTGCGTGCCAACCACGTGAACGACCACCGTGTGGCTGCTGAGCTGGAGCTGCTGCTCTGTGCGGTCACCCCACGGCTCGGTGTCGTGGCCGGGGAAGTGCTGTTCGGCGTACTCGGAGAGTGTGGTCGTCATGGATGGGCTATACCCCGTCACACGTTGCACAAGACCGCAAACCTGCCCCATCGCTGAGCGGCCGACGGCGACGTTTGGGCTCCGCCTCGGCGGCTACAGCTCAATGATGCCTGCCTTGAGTGCCGCCACGCCGGAGGCGTTGACGCAGTAGCGGGTGCGTGGCCCTTCGATCTCGCCCTGGATGAGGCCTGCGGCGCGCAGGATGCGCAGGTGTTCGGAGACGGTGGACTGCGCCAAGCCCAGCTCGAGCACGACGTCGCCGGTGATGCACGCCTGCCGTTGGTCCAGTAAGCGCAGGATCCGGATGCGGGCAGGGTGCGCCAGAGCTTTCGCCATCGCGGCGAGGCGCTCGTCGTCCGCGAGACCGGCCGGGTCGCTCATCGGTCGGGCCCACTGTTCGTTCGCTGTTCGCCGTTCGTCTGCTGATCGCCTAGTGCCGCCTGATCAGTGGGGTAGAAGCGGCGGCGGGCCCAGAGTGCGACGTACACCAGCCCGACCAGGACCGGTACCTCGATGAGCGGGCCAACGACACCTGCCAGCGCCTGGCCGGAGGAGACCCCGAACACGCCGATGGCTACAGCGATGGCGAGCTCGAAGTTGTTGCCAGCGGCGGTAAACGCGATGGAGGCATTTCGGTCGTACGGCAGCCCCATCCGCAGGCCGGCGAAGAAGCTGCCGAACCACATGACGGCGAAGTAGACCAGCAGCGGCAGCGCGATGCGGGCGACGTCGAACGGCTGGTCGGTGATCCGGTCGCCCTGCAGGGCGAAGAGGATGACGATGGTGAATAGCAGCCCGTAAAGCGCGATCGGCCCGATCCTGGGCAGGAACCGTTCTTCGTACCATTCGGTGCCCTTGGCCTTTTCGCCGAACATACGGGTGAGGAACCCTGCCAGCAGTGGCACGCCCAGGAAGATGAGCACCGATTTCGCGATCTGCCAGACGGTCACATCGATGCCGTCGCCGTCCAGGCCCAGCCAGTCGGGCAACAGTTCGAGGTAGAAGTAGCCGAGCAACGAATAGGCGACGATCTGGAACAGCGAGTTGATGGCAACCAGCACGGCCGCGAGTTCCCGGTTGCCGCAAGCGAGGTCGTTCCAGATGAGCACCATCGCGATGCAGCGGGCGAGCCCGACGATGATCAGACCGGTGCGATACTCGGGCAGGTCCGGTAACAACAGCCAGGCGAGGATGAACATCAGCGCCGGACCGATGAGCCAGTTGAGGACGAGCGACATCACGAGCGAGCGCCGGTCCGCGACGACCATGCCGATGGAGCGATAGCGAACCTTTGCCAACACCGGGTACATCATCGCGAACAGGCCGACGGCGATGGGCAGCGAGACGGTGTCGATCTTCACCTTCTCGAGTTGGTCGTTGAGACCGGGGAACGCACGACCAAGACCGATGCCGAGCAGCATGGCGGCGCCGATCCAGACCGGCAGCAGCCGGTCGAGCGTGGACAGGTGGGCGGTTGCCTGGCCCCCGCTGAGCGGCTCTGCGGGGCATCTCTGGTTCATGGAACAGCTCCCTGGCCTGCTCAGGACCATCGGTAATCGTCGAACGACGATCAATCTACCCCTCGGGCGCGGTTGAAGTCGAGAGTCGGTGGGAAGAGACGAGGTGACCCAGTCGGCGCAGCCGGCGAAAGAAGGAGTGACTCATGTCCATCACCGATGGCCCCTCGCACGAACGACACGACACGGTGCTCTCCGCCCCGGCCGTACCGCTGAACCCTGACCCGCGCGACCCCGCCGCCGTGTACGACCCTCCGGCCGTCGCTGCAATGCCGGTCGCACGGGTGCGTACCTCGTCGTCGTCGCGCTTCGCTCCCGACGCAATTATCGCCGCCCTCGTCGGCCTCGCACTGCTCATCACCGGGCTGATTGCCATCACTCGCGGTGGATTCGACGGCCCGATGTCGGACCCCGTGGTCGACGTACTCGGCTTCACGCACACCACGGTGCTCGGCCTGATCGAGATCGCGTTCGGTGTCTTCCTGCTGAGCGCGGGCGCCAGTCGCTCGCGTAGCGGCGCCATGTTCGGCGGGCTCGTACTCGCCGTAGCAGCGTTCGTGGGTGCGGTGCAGACGGAGTCATTCCGCGAGAACTTGGCGCTCGAGTCGTCGATGGCCTGGCTGCTGGTGATCGCCGGCGCCGTGGTTGCGCTCGCGGCGCTCCTGCTTCCTCGCTTCGCCTCTTCGTCAACCCGGATCGAACAGGCCTGACCCCGATGGGGACAGCGAACGCTCGTGCCGCCAAGAACGGCGAGCCCGTCGGAATGGCAAGGTCCACGTTGGCCGTCGTCGCCAACACCGAGAAGCTCGGCAAGGACGACCGCCGCCACCTGCGCGACGCGCTCGCCGGCGCCGGTCACGTCGATCCTGAGTGGATCGACGTGACCGGCGGCTCGGCCGCGACCGCAGCGACCAAGAAAGCGTTGAAGCACGGTGCCACCACGGTGCTCGTGTGCGGGGGAGACGGCACCGTCCGCGCCGCCGCGGAGGCAATGGTCGGCACTGCCGCTCGCCTGGCCATCCTTCCCTGCGGTACCGCCAACCTGCTGGCTTCGGGTCTGGGGCTGCCCAGCACCATCGACGACGTCGTCGACATGCTGGTTGCAGGCGGCGAACGCCGCATCGACAGCGCCACCTGCAACGACCGCACGTTCAACGTGATGGCCGGCGTCGGGTTCGACGTCGCGATGCTCGGCGGCGCGGAGGACGGCAAGGAGCGTCTCGGCATGCTGGCCTACATCGGCTCGGCCGTGCGCGAGGCCCGTCACCGCAAGACATTCGCGCTGACCGTCACCGTCGACGGCAAGCGGTGCTTCTCCGGACGTTCCAGCTGCTTGCTGGTCGGCAATGCCGGCCGGTTGAAGGGCGGCGTGGTCGCGTTCCCGGGCGCCAGCTCCACGGACGGTCTCCTACATGTCGCAGTCGTGACGGCTACTGGGCTTCGCCAGTGGGGCACGCTGGTCACCAGGGTTCTGATCCGCCGTCAGCGCTGGTCGGGACAGGCGCAGTTCGCCAGCGGCGCTGCCATCACGGTGAAGTTCGAGAAGAAGCAGCGCTTCGAGCTCGATGGTGGTGTGAAGTCGCAAGCGAAGCGGCTGGAGTTCGAGTCGCGGCCGCGATCGCTCACGGTCTGTGCGCCGGTGAGCTGACCGGCGAGGCGGGGCCACCGGCCACCGCTGCGGCAGCTGTCGTGCCCTGCGGATGATCGCTCATCGGATCGCCGAGGCGCTGGGCGCGGCCACCGAAGGCGACTGTGACGACGAGGAACCAGCCCCAGCCGATGAACAGGCCGGCGATCACGTCGCTGAGCCAGTGCACTCCGAGTAGGGCGCGACTGGTGGCAACAGAGATGGCAATGAGGGTGGCTGCGGCGGCCAATGCCGCCCGAACTTTGCGCGACCGGCCGGTGCCGAGCACGAGCGCGATCGCTGCGTAGGCGCTGGTGGCAGCAACCGTGTGCCCGGACGGGAACGAGTAGCCGTGGGCACCGACGAGCTGCAGTACAGCGGGGCGTTCGCGAGCGACGAGCTGCTTGAGCAGGTTGCTGAGGATCAGCTGACCGATGCCAACGGTCGCGAGGAACGCCACCAAGCCCAGGCGGCGTTGCCGACGGGAATAGGCGTAGACAGCGGTGACGGAGAGCGCAAGCGTGATGCCGATGGTGCTGCCGAGTTGGGTCACCCAGGTAAGGACACGGATCGTCGTGGGAGTGCCGTGTTCCGAGCCCCACCTGGAGACGGATCGGTCGGCGCCCGACAGGTAGGAGTTCTCGCCGATCAGGGCGAGCAGCGTGCCGATGACCATCGCGACGACGAACACGATCACGAAACTGATTGTCAGCATGAAGCCCCCGGCGGTCTGCCGGTCGAGCCGTTCACGCACGAACCGCCTGATCCGCGGATGCTGCAGCAATGAATGTCGAACCGCCGCCTCTGCTGCCGAGGGGTCGACCGGGTCGGCCTTGATTCGCCGCGACCCCGAGACACCGAACGCGATGGCCGCAGCGATGAGCCCGCACAACAGCACGACCAGCGGAAGGCTCATGGCAGCGTCGTCGCCCCGGTGTCAGCCATCTCGCCGTCTGCCCGGCCGGCACCGAGTGACAACACGGAACCGTTCGCGTCAAGAGAGCTGTCCTCCTCGATCGCCCGGCGAAGGATGAAGGCTGTCGCGGCCACCGAGGCCGCCCCGAGCAGGGAACCCATGATCACGTCGGACAGGTAGTGCATTCCGCGGTACACCCGCGAATAGGCGACGGCGAACGCGATTGCAGCAACGATCGCAACGCTCAGCGTGCGGAGCCAGCGGGACGACGTGTGCCAGAACACGACCACGATGATGGCACCGTAGGTGACCGCCGCGGCGACGTGGCCCGACGGGTAACTGGAATCGACGGGCGACGACTCCAATCGCGCCACGTCCGGTCGCTGTCGCCCGACGATCGTGGTGACGATGATGAAGCACGTTGCCTCCAGCACCAGCGCGACGACCACCATCAGCGGCTCGCGCCATCGTCTCCAACCGATCAGCATCGCGGTCGCGACGATGGTCGTGACCACCACCTTCACCGTCGTGTCGGCCAACATCGAGCCAACGGCCGTCAACTGGTTCCAGCGTTCGGAGCGGTTCTCTGCCAGGTTGCGTGAGACCCGCGTGTCGAGGTTTTCGATCGCGGAGCCTTGCAGCCAGTTGGTCAGGACCCAACCTGTCGCTGTCCAGACCACGATGAATGCAAGTGCGACGAGGACAAGTTGGACCAGTTGTCGGCGGTGGAGTAGCCACGTGTCCCTCCATTGGTGCGTACTCATCACCCGAGCCGTTCGAAGCGCCGGTGGGTGAACGTCGCGATGCAGAAGAGCCCGTAGGCGGCAAAGCCGATGCCGACGATCGCGACGATGACAACGCCGACGTTCTCGGCGGCAAGTCGGCGGAGCGCCCCATCAAGGCCCGTGGCCTCGCCTGCGTCGTAGTTGAGGGCGGATCGAGCCAGGAAGAAGCCGACCAGGGCGATGCCGATGCCGCGGCCGATCTCCCCGACCGCACCGAGCCGCTGTAGCCACAGCCTGCGTGTCGACGACATACTGCCGAGGTTGAGTTCGTCGGCGACGTCGAGCTTGAAACCCTTCGACATCCGGTACAGGCCGACGATGATCACAATGACGCCGACGACCCCGATCAGCAGCCGGCCGGCGTTGTGGCTCATCACGTCGGCGGACAGGTCGGTGACCGTCTGGTTGCCGTTCGGCTCGTCGGCGGGCTGGCGGGCAATAGCCACCGCGCTTACGGCAAGGACTCCGTACAGGATGGCGCTGACGACATAGCCGAAACGGCGGGCCATAGCCGTTGCATCGGTGGAGCCGGGGAGCAGCGCGGAGACCACCCGCCATGCGGCATAAAGGAACATGCCGACCGCGAGGAGCCAGAGCAGCAGGGCACCGCCGGCGGCATCAGCCACCGTCTTGATGGCACCCGTCGGGCTCGCCTCCTCGCCGCCGACGGATTGGTCGTTCGACCATCCCGACGCGCTGAGCGCTATCGAGAGGGCGAGAATGCCAGCGATCAGGTAGACCAGACCCTTTGCGAGCCACCCGACCCGCCCGATCTTGACCACCATTGGCGGAACATCGGCGGACGTTTGCATCGCGTGACTCCTGACCTATCGGCGCTCACCGGGTGTGCGCAACCAGCGGGGACTACCCGAATACGGGGCACTTGAAACAGGGCCGCCCGTTTCACTGTTTCGGCTGAGGCGTTGCGGGGCATTGCATCCAGCGTGCAAGAACCATCGTCAGGCGCTGACTTCGGGCGGCTTGAAATCCCAGGATCGACCGAATCGGCAATCGCCTACCGTGACGGCGAGGACCGCAAGGCAGAGCAGGAGCGACGGGCCGGCACCGTCGACTCGTGGGCCGACGTGCCGTGGCGCACGATCGTCGGGGCCGTGGGCGTGGTGATCGCCGCGTACCTTCTCGTCGACATGGTGCTGGCGGCCGCCCGCATTCTGACCTGGGTGGTGGTCGCCGGTTTCTTCGCGCTCGTGCTCGCGCCGCTCGTGCAGATCGTCCAGCGACGCCTCGGCGGGCGCCGCACCGTCGCCACCGGCATTGTCGTCTTCAGCACGGTGTTCGGCGTGCTGGGTGTCGTGGTGCTGTTCCTGCTGCCGGTACGCACCCAACTGGTTGCGATCATCACCGACCTGCCCGGCACGGTCCAGAAGGCTGCAGATGGCAAGGGCCCAATTGGTGAGATCGTGCAAAAGCTGCACCTGGAGCGCTACGTGCAGGACAACGAACAGGAACTCACCCGCGCCGCCAACAGATTGAGCAACTCGTCGGTGGAGACTGCACAGACCCTGTTGAGTGTTGCCTTCGCCTTCGTCACCATCACATTGATCACGTTCCTGTTCCTCACCCAGTCGCCGGCGATGGCCCGCGCAGTGCAAGGCGTGATTCCGCACCGGCGAAGGGCCGCAGCACAGCGCATCGCCACGGACGCCGCCGGAGCGGTGAGCGGTTACATGATCGGCAACCTGCTGGTCAGCCTCATCGCCGGCGTGTCGGCGTTCGTCTGCCTAGTGTTGTTGGGCGTTCCCAACCCGGTGGTGCTCGCCCTCTGGGTCGCGTTTGCCGACCTGATCCCGATGGTTGGTGCAACGCTCGGAGCAGTCGTGTGCGTGTTGGCCGGCTACCTGCAGTCGCCGACCGTTGGGGTCATTGCGCTGATCTTCTTCGTGGTCTACCAGCAGTTGGAGAACGGTGCGATCTACCCGTGGCTGATGGCCCGCAAGGTGAAGGTCAACCCGCTGGTGGTGCTGTTGAGCGTGCTCGTGGCCGTGGAGCTGTTCGGGATCATGGGCGCACTGCTCGCGGTACCGGTGAGCGGCGCGTTGCAGGTGGTGGTGAAGGCGGTGCGCCAGCAGCGCCCGCTCGAGCACTTGCTGCTCCCCGACAGCGCGCTCGATGACCCACTGGAATGAGGCGGCGTCCTGCGTGGGGATCAGGCGGGGTAGACCTCGATGTCGGTGGCTTTCACCGATGCGTGGATCTCGTCGCCCGGCCGTAGCTGCAGCGCATCGAACGCCTCCACGGTGATCTCGGCGATCAGCGGGAGCGCGCCGACCACGACGACGCGCACGCGGTGCCCCAGCCGGTCGATGTCGGTGATGGTGCCGGCCCACACGTTGCGAGCACTGGCGCCATCGTTCGGCTGACGGACGAGCATGATCGAGTGCGGGCGGATCACTGCCAACGATGCGCCGTCCGCCGCGTCGGCGATGATCACGTGTGCGCCGGTGGCGGTGATGAGCACGCCGTGCTCGATGGTGCCGGCGACGAGGTTGACGCCGACGAGATCGGCCACGTAGCGCGATCGCGGATGTGCGGTGACGTCGGCCAGCGTGCCAGTTTGGACGATGGAGCCCCCGTCGAGGATGGCCACGCGGTCGGCGAGCGCGTATGCATCGACGGGATCGTGGGTGACCATGATGCGCATGCCGTCGAACGTTTCGAGGTGCCGCCGCAGGTCGCGCCGGACGCCCGCACGCGTGGCCGCATCGAGCGCGGCCAGCGGCTCGTCGAGCAGCAGCAGCCGGGGGTCGGTTGCCATCGCTCGGGCAAGTGCAGCGCGTTGTGCTTGCCCGCCGGAGAGCGCTCGGGGTCGCTGGTCGCGGTACTCGCCCAGCCCGACTCGCTCGAGCCATTCGGCAGCCCTGCGCCTTGCCTCGGCCCGAGGGGTGCGGCGCGCGCGTAGCCCGAACGCCACGTTCTCGAGTACCGACATGTACTCGAACAGCAGATAGTCCTGGAAGACCACGCCGATCGGACGGTGTTGCGGCCCGACGAACGTGCGACTGAGCGGCTCGTCGACGACGACGCCGTCGATCGCGATGCAGCCTTCTGCGATCGGTTGGAGCCCGGCCAGACAACGCAACAGGCTGCTCTTGCCGGCACCGTTGGGGCCGAGGACCGCCAGCAGTTCTCCGGGGGCCACCTCGAGGTCTGCCTGCAGCTGCAACGAGCCCAGCTGCAGCCCAACTGCCGCTGACAGGCTCATGCCTGCACCATCGGGGGACGGACGGCCTCGCCGGAACGGCCGAACCAGCGGTCGCGCAGGCCTACCAGCACGGCGAAGGAGATGGCGATCAGCACCAGGGCAAGGATGATGGACTGCTCTGGGTTGGTCTCGCGCGCCAGGTACACCGCCAGCGGCATCGTCTGCGTGGTGCCCGGGAAGTTGCCGGCGAAGGTGATGGTGGCGCCGAACTCGCCGAGGGCACGCGCCCACGCGAGCACCGCGCCGGCCGCCACCGAGGGGCCGACCGCGGGCAACGTGACCCGTCGGAACGTGTACCAGCGCGATGCGCCGAGGGTTCGTGATGCGTCTTCCACGCGCGTGTTCATCTGGCGGAGCGCAGCCTCCACGGTGATCACCAGGAACGGCATCGCCACGAACGTCTGAGCGACGACCACACCGGCGGTCGTGAACGGCAGCTGGATGTTGAACCAGCGGTCCAGCCACTGGCCCACCAACCCGCGCCGACCGAGTGCGAAGAACAGGGCGAGGCCGCCAACGACCGGCGGCAGCACCATCGAGAGCAGGCACAGCGCACGTACTGCCCCGCGGCCGCGGAACTGCACCCTGGCCAACAGCCAAGCGAGCGGCACCCCGAACACGACCGAGAGTGCGGTGGCCCACAGCGAACAGACGAGCGACAGGCGCAGCGCGGTGAGCGCGGCATCGTCGGTGAGGTACTCCCAGGCCCGCGACCATGGTGCGCGCCACAGCAGCCCGATCAGCGGCAGCGCGAAGAACACGATCGCGATGCCGGCGAGGACGAGCACCGGTAGCGGAAGGCGCCCGTCCCGAGGCCTGCGGCGGTCGGTCACGACACGAATGCTCCGGCCGAGCAGGGGACCGCTGGTTGCTGTGAGGTCGCCCAGGTCACTTGTTCACCGGCCCCTTGTTTCTCCATGCATGCCGGTGTCGTGTGGACACCGGACGGCGGGCATCGCCTCCGCACCCAGCGTCGCACGGTACCGCAGACGCGCAGCATCGGGTGCAGTTCGTGGCGGGCGAGGGTCCGCCGAGCAAATTGGACTGCAATTGGCTTGATCTGTTCCTGATCTCTCTTGACCTGAAATTGATCTGCGACTACGATTCGTGTTGTGCCCGCCACGAAGAGTGATCCCACGGAGAGTGACGTCCGATGAAGAGCCTCACCGCCAGAGCGGCCGCCACCGCTGCCCGCCCCGTCAGCCTCGACAGCGTTCAAGCCGCCCTCGCCGGGGGTGCAGTGGCCCTCACCGCGCTGACCGAGCCGTACGTCTCGGATCGCCGGCAGTTTCCGGCGCTGCACCGAGTTGCCGATGGCCTGTCGCCATGGGAATTGGGTGTGAGCCCGGCGGCACAGGCCACCGTGGCCGCCCTTTCGTGGTCCATCATCAGCTTCGACCGCACGACGCCCGTGGCGTCGGCAGACGTGATCGCGACCGAGACGACGATGGTGGTCGAGGTGGTCGCGATCGGCCATGACGGCAGTACTACCACCATGGGTACCCGTGAATGCGTCCTGCGTACCGAGTTGGATGACCGCTCGCTCGCCGACAGGAAAGCCAGTGGCCAGGGGTGGTTGCTACCCCTTGGCTACACGGTGGTCATCGGCGCACCCATCGTCTGAGCTCGTTCGGTCGTCGCCCGCTCCGGCGACCGGACGAGCTCGCGAGCCCCGCCCACCCATCTCCTGGGTCTGATTCGTTTCGGCTACCGGGACGATGTAGGCCCAGAAGCGATGGGCCACACCGAATGCACCCTTGTGGAGCGCCGACCATGTGAACGGCGGCCCCCTCGGGGTACGGTCGCGCTGGTTCGACGAACTCACGATGGAAGGAATGCTCATGGTTGGTGGCGCATTGAAGATGGCGAGCATGGACGACCTGGACCTTCGGATGTCCGAAGGTGTGCGGCCGCTCTACGAAGCGGTGAAGGCATTCATCCGTGACGAGGTCGACCCGATCACCGAGGAGTTCTACCGGCTCGGCGCCAACCGCGAGGACCGCTGGAGCTGGGCTCCCGGGCAGCTTGAACTGCTCGAGACCGCAAAGGCCAAGGCCCGTGCGCAGGGCCTCTGGAACTTCTTCCTTCCCAACGCGGAGACCGGTCAGGGCCTCAGCAATCTCGACTACGCCTACATCGCTGTCGAGCTGGGAAAGAATCGCCTTGCCAGTGAGTGCCTCAACTGCTCGGCGCCAGACACCGGCAACATGGAGGTGCTCGAGCGGGTCGGCACTCCCGAGCAGAAGCACCAGTGGCTCGAGCCGCTGTTGCGTGGCGAGATCCGCTCCGCCTACGTGATGACCGAGCCGGGCATCATGTCCAGCGACGCCAAGCAGATCCAGACCTCGGCAGTGCTCGACGGTGAGGAATGGGTCATCAACGGCTCGAAGTTCTACGCCTCCGGCGCCGGCGACCCGCGCTGCAAGATCATGATCGTCATGGTGCGCACCAGCCCCGATGCCGATACGTACAAGCAGCAGTCGCAGATCCTTGTCCCGAAGGACACGGCCGGCGTCGAGATCGTCGAAGGCATGCAGGTCTTCGGCTCCGACGATGCTCCGCACGGCCACATGCACATCCGCTTCACCGACGTCCGCGTGCCCAAGGCCAACGTGCTGTGGGGTGAGGGCAAGGGTTTCGAGATCTCGCAGTTGCGCCTCGGGCCAGGCCGCATCCACCACTGCATGCGCTCCATCGGCACCGCCGAGCGGGCCATCGAGATGATGGTCGACCGTGGCATGTCGCGCGAAGGCTTCGGCAAGAAGCTGATCAATCTCGGCAAGAACATGGAAGTCATCTCCCGTTCTCGCATCGAGGTGGAGGCCATGCGCCTGATGGTGTTGCGGGCAGCGAAGGCGATGGACACACTGGGCAACGCCGAGGCCCGTGTGTGGGTCAGCGCCGTCAAGGCAATGGTGCCCGAGAAGTGCTGCGACATCATTGACGAAGCCATCCAGATGCACGGCGCCGCCGGCATTTCGCAGTGGTTCCCGCTCGCCGAGATGTGGCACAGCCAGCGCACGCTGCGCCTGGCCGACGGCCCCGACGAGGTGCACCACCAGGTGGTCGGCCGCGCCGAGGCGAAGAACCGTGAAGCCGACAAGGCGGCCGGCAGGCGCGACGAGTTCCAGCCTGGCGGCCGTCTGTTCACGGGGCCGTGAGGCGACCGATGCCCAAGATCGAACGCACCGATGCCGAGTGGCGCGAGCTGCTCAGCCCAGCGCAGTTCCAGGTGCTGCGCGAGGCAGGCACCGAACGCGCCTTCACTGGCAAGTACGTCGACGAGCATGGCGACGGCACGTACCTGTGCGCAGCGTGCGGCGCCGAACTGTTCGACTCGTCCACCAAGTACGAGTCGGGCTGCGGGTGGCCCAGCTTTTTCCAGGCGAAGTCGGCAGACGCCGTGGAGCTGATCACCGACCGCAGCCACGGCATGGTGCGCACCGAGGTGCGCTGCAGTCGCTGCGGCTCGCACCTCGGCCACATCTTCCCCGACGGCCCGGCACCCACCGGTGATCGCTACTGCATGAACAGCATCTCGCTGGAGTTGGCCGAGCAGGCGGCCGAACCCGAGGCCGAGGGCTAGTAGCGAGAGCGCGAGAAGACTTCGCGCACCATTGGCTCGAAGTGCTCGAGCGGCTCGGTGTGCCCGTTGGGGTCGAACGCGATCTGGTCCCAGTCGTCGGTGAACTGCTCGCACAGGTCGAACCAACTCTCGCCGCGGTACTTTTCGCGCAGGTCGGTGGGCATGCCGAAGTAGCCGTAGTAGTGGCGGCCCTGGAAGTCCTGGTGGTGCAGGACGGTGCGGTACACGTCGGGGCGCACGTACGGCTTGAGCATCTCGGCGGCGATGGCTCCGTGGTTGGGCACGCTGATCGCCTTGCCGATGTCGTGGCACAACGACGCGACCACAACCTCCTGGTCGGCCCCGGCCTGCTCGGCCAGCGTGGCGGTTTGCAGGCAGTGAGTGAGCTGGTCGGTGGCGAAACCGTCGGTGACCTCACCCAGCGACCGGAGCAACATCAGGATGCGCTCGGCGACGCGTGGCTGGTTGCGGCGGGTCTGTTCGCCGATCACCGCCCACTGCTCGGCGGTGGATTCGTCCATGCGGGTGAACGTGCCTTGCGAGGTGACAGTCATCTCGCAAGTGTGGCACGCGGACCCGCCGTGAACAGTGGTGGACGGGACCGTTCGGCTCGTCGCCGAACGGTGGTGAGGGGAATGCTGTCACGATGGACTTCGACATTCCGCAAGACCTGCTCGACCTGCTCGCCGAACTCGACGTGTTCATCGAGCGGGTGATCAAGCCACTCGAGCAGCAGGACGACAACATCCGCTTCTTCGACCATCGGCGCGAGGACGCCCGCACCGACTGGGACCGCGAAGGCCTTCCCAACGCGGTGTGGGAGCAGCTGCTGCACACCGCCAAGCGCCTGGCCGACGATGCCGGTTTCTATCGCTACCCACTGGCCGAAGAGTTCGGCGGCCGCAACGGCAGCAACTTGGGCATGGCGGTCATCCGCGAACACCTCGCCCGTAAGGGCCTCGGCTTGCACAACGACCTGCAGAACGAGCACAGCATCGTTGGCAACAACGTCGGCCTGCTGTTGATGATCGCCTATGGCACCGACGAGCAGAAGGCCGAATGGATCACCCCGCTCGCCGAGGGCACCCGCGGCTTCGCGTTCGGCATCACCGAGCCCAACCACGGCAGTGACGCCACCCACATGGAAACTGCCGCGGTACGCGACGGCGACGAGTGGGTGATCAACGGTGAGAAGACCTGGAACACCGGCATCCATCACGCGCAGTACGACATGATCATGGCCCGCACCAGTGGCAACGCCGGCGACGGTGGCGGCATCACCGCCTTCCTCGTGCCCACGCAGAGCCCAGGCTTCGAAGTGCTCGAGTACCTGTGGACGTTCAACATGCCCACCGACCACGCGCACATCCGCCTCACCGACGTGCGCGTACCGCACAGTGCCATCTTCGGCGGCGAGGGCAAGGGCTTGCAGGTGGTGCAGCACTTCTTCAATGAGAACCGCATCCGCCAGGCAGCGTCGTCACTCGGTGCTGCTCAGTTCTGCATCGACGAATCGGTGAAGTACGCGAAGGAACGCAAGCCGTTCGGCAAGGCGCTGGCCAGCAACCAGGCCATCCAGTTCCCGCTCGTCGAGCTGCAGACGCAGTGCGAGATGCTGCGCGCGTTGATCCACAAGACGGCGTGGCACATGGACCGTGATGGAGCGTTCAGCCAGAGCGACAAGGTCAGTATGTGCAACTATTGGGCCAACCGGCTGTGCTGCGAGGCGGCCGATCGGGCGATGCAGGTACACGGTGGGATGGGCTACTCGCGGCACAAGCCGTTCGAGCACATTTACCGCCACCACCGCCGGTACCGCATCACCGAGGGTGCCGAGGAGATCCAGATCCGCCGCGTCGCCGGGTACATGTTCGGCTTCATGAACCAGCGGGCGCCCAAGGGCGTCTCGGAAGGCTGATTGCGCATGACCACCGATGCCGCTTCCTCGCCCAGCCCGTTCGTCGCCGGGGTGACACCCATCTCCGAGACCGACGAGCAGATCACTGCGGCGTTGGCCGAGGCCGAGCTGGCGCCGCTTCTGCCTGCACTTGCCTACCTCACCGGCGACCTGTCGTTGCTGCGCGACGACCTGCGCCCCGACCCGTTGATGCTGGGGTTGCCGTTCAACGGCTTCACCGACGACCAGCAGGCGCGGGTTCGCGCGCTGGCGTTGCAAGCACTCGCGGAGTATCGCGACGGTGGGTGTGTGCCGGCCGCGGCGCCCACCGACGCCGACCTGCTGCGGATGATGGAGCACACCGTCGGTGGCGCCGGTATGGCCGCGTACCTGCCGTTGCTGGAGGAGGAACTGGCGTACAAGGGCGAGGACCGTCGCGCTCCAACGTGGCGGAAGGATGCGCTGGCCGACGGTGCGCAACTCGCTGTCGTGATCATCGGTGCGGGCATGTCGGGCATCCTCGCCGCCCACCGGTTGCAGCAGGCCGGCGTACCGTTCACTATTCTCGACAAGAATGCCGACGTCGGTGGCACCTGGTTCGAGGCCGTGTATCCCGGCTGCCGTGTCGACAACCCGAACCACAACTACAGCTACTCGTTCGCTCAGCGACACGACTGGCCGTTCCACTACAGCTCGCAAGAGGTGCTGCACCGCTACTTCGCCGACTGTGCAGAGGCGTTCGACGTTCGCCGTCACGTGCGGTCCGGCTGCACCGTGCAGTCGTCGGTGTGGAACGACGTCGACCAGACCTGGACGGTCAGCTACACCGACGCGGCCGGTGCGCCCCAGCAGGTCACCGCCAACGTGGTCATCAGCGCGGTCGGCCAGCTGAACCGGCCGAAGTTCCCCACGGACATCGACGGCTTCGGCACGTTCGCCGGCGAGACGATGCACTCGGCGCAGTGGCGTCACGACCTGTCGCTGGCCGGCAAGCGCGTGGTCTGCATCGGCACCGGTGCCAGCGCGTTGCAGTTCCTGCCTCATGTCGCTGCGCAGGCAGCCAGCCTGGTGATCACCCAGCGCACCGCGCCATGGCTGGCGCCAACCCCCGACTATCACGAGACCGTGCCTGCCGGGCTCACCTGGCTCTACGGCCACGTGCCCAGCTACAGCGAGTTCAACCGCTTCTCCATCTTCTGGCGGATGGGAGACGGCGCGCTGGAAGGTGTGCGCGTCGACCCCACCTGGGAGAGCGACGGCGGTTCGGTCAGCATGATCAGCGAGTTCGGCCGGCAATTGCTCGTCGAGTACTTCACGGCAGAGTTCGCCGATCGACCGGATCTGCTCGCGAAGGTCGTGCCCGACTACCCGCCAGGGGCCAAGCGGATGGTCCGCGACAACGGCGTGTGGGCACGCACGCTCAAGTTGCCGCACGTGCAACTGGTCGCCGACCGGATCGCGCGCATCACGCCCACCGGCATCGAGATGGCCGATGGCACCGGCCACGAAGCCGACGTGCTGCTGTACGGCACCGGCTACGAAGCCTCCAAGTTCCTGACGCCGATGCAGGTGATCGGTCGCGACGGCCGAGACCTGCACGAGGAGTGGGCGGGTGACGCACGTGCGTACCTCGGGGTGGCCATGCCCGGCTTTCCCAACTTCTTCTGCCTCTACGGGCCCAACACCAACATCGTGATCAACGGCAGCATCATCTACTTCAGCGAGTGCGGGGTGCGGTACATCCTCAACCTCGTCGAGCTGCTGCTCGCCAACGGCGCCGGCTCCATCGAGGTGCGTCGCGACGTGCACGACGAGTTCAACGAACGCGTCGACGCGGAGAACAAGGCGATGGCGTGGGGCTGGAGCGACGTCAGTAGTTGGTACAAGAACGACCTCGGTCGCGTCTCGCAGAACTGGCCGTTCACGCTGCTGGAATACTGGCAGCGCACGAAGCAAGCCGACCTCGCAGACTTCACGCTGCGCTAGGGGTCAGATCGCCCCAGCCTCTGTCAACCGCTGGACGATCAACAGGCGGATCGCGGCGGTTGCGATGTCGACGTCGCCTTCAGTCGGCTGATATGCCCACGGATTCGGTTCGTTCCAGCCGGTGTCGCCCCAGCTGCCGTACAGCCAGAAGGCCAGCACCACACTGCCGTGCCGTTCCCACCGCTCGAGGTACGTCTGTGTCGTGAAGTAATCGACGCCGTCGTAGGTGGTGGAGAGATACGTTTCGCTGACCAGACGGAGCATCTGACTGGCGTCGGCCGTCGGCTCGGGGAAGCCTCCGCTGCCCTCGGCCGCCTGCCAGACGATGTCGTCAGGGGCGGACTCGTCGAACAGATCGACCTCGGCCTCGGTGGTCTGGTACACGACTGGATCCGTCATGCAGAAGTTCGCTGCCTGGTTGGTGGTGTCGATGAACGAGGTCGCGGCTGCCTCCGAGGGAAACGCGTAGACGGTGACGCCGAACCAGCCCTTGCTGGGGAGGTTCCAGGTCGGTCCGCCGATGTAGCCGGAGCTCCCGAGCGAGACTGCCCTCGCAATTGCATCGTCGCCGCCGCAGAAGCCGTAGCCGGGCCCGGACCCCGGCCGCAGATCAGTACGCGGCTCCGAGTACCGGCTCCAATCTGCGGGCACGTCACCGACCCCCGGCATGGCGGCGATCAGCAGGTCGTTGCCGGCGAGGACCGGAGTGGTCGGTTGTGTGGTGGTTGCCTCGGCGACGGTCGTGCTGGTCGGCAGGGCAGTGGTGGTCGCGGCCGCAGGGATAGTGGTCGCTGGCGCGACCGTCGCTGGGGCCGTGCTCGCCGCGGTGCTGGCGGTGGCGTTGTCGGACGAGTCGTCATCGCGGAGGAGGAAGAACCCGCCCAGTCCGAGCGCCACGACGGCGAGAATAGCCGCGGCGATGCGCCCATTGCGTCGTAGGGCCCGCTGTGTGGTGCTCTGGCTCGGGGCGGCGACACCGGGCAGCGATCCCGGTGGAGAAAAGGCCGGCTGAGGGCTCGGCACTCCGCCGTAAGCGGCCGCCGGAGTGGCGGGGAACTGCGCCGTCGTCGGCTGGACGGGGTTGATGCCGCTCGCGCCGTTGGTGCTGACGTGCTCGGTCCACTGGTTGCCATCCCACCAACGCAGCTGGTGATGCCCAGTCGGATCGGGTTGCCACGAGCCTGCGTTCATCCCCCGGTCTCCGTTCTCGGGCAGCCTGTTCGCGGCGAACAACTCTGTGGTGTGCCGCCCGCTGGAATGGTCATACCTCGCCGGGTGCCCGCCCGGACAGGGCCGATCGTCACCGGGTGGGGCGGACCTGCACCGGTCGCCCTTGTACGTCGTCGGCCACGCAGCAGGTGGATCAGGGAGTCGGGTTAGGGTGGCTGATGGTGCAGCTGCAGCAGGTTGGCAAGTCCGACGGAGTAGAAGCCGTGCTGGCGGCATTGGCCAGTGACGGTGGGGTCATCGTTCGTGATTTCATCGAGCCCGGAACGTTGCAGCACTTTCGCGACGACATGGAGGCGCACGCGTCTGGCCATCGCTCCGGCTCGGTGGCCGAGAGCTCGGTGGTGCGCACGTTCTGGGGAGCCAACACCAAGCGGTTCACGCGCCTTGCCCACCGCAGTTCGGCGTTCATCGAGATCCTCACCGACCCGTTGTACCTGGCCGTCGCCGACGCCGTGCTGCTGCCGCATGCGAGCGACTACTGGATGAACACCGGCCAGATGATGATCATCGGCCCGAGCGAGAAGGCGCAGTGGCTGCATCGCGACTCGGACAACTGGCCCACGATGTGCAAACCCGTTGGCCCCGAAGCCACCATCAGTTGCATGTTCGCGATCTCGGATTTCACCAGTGAGGTGGGTGCCACCCGCGTCGTGCCCGGCAGTCATCGGTGGGGCGATTTCCGTCGCAAGGCGCAACCCGACGAGGTCTGCCAGGCCACCATGCCGGCAGGCAGCGGCATGATCTACACCGGTCGCGTGCTTCACGGCGGCGGTGCCAACGCCACCACCGACGAGTGGCGCTATGGCCTGCACCTGTCGTACGTGCTCGGCTGGCTCACCCCAGAGGAAGCCTCACCGCTGGGGGTCTCGTGGGCCGACGTTGCCCACCTGCCCGAACGGGCCCAGCGACTGCTCGGCTGGCGGTGCAGTGGCGTGCACGACGAGTTCGCCGCCCGCCTCTGGACAGTCGACTACGAAGACATACCCGTGGCGCTGGGCCTGCAGCCCTGACCGCCCCTCAGCGGCCCTGCCAGACCGGAGCACGCTTCTCGGTGAAGGCCAGGTTGCCTTCCTGCGCATCGGCGGAATCGACCGCGCTGCGATAGCTGTCGAGCTGCTTGATCGCAGTCATCGCCTCGATCGGGTCCATGCCGGCCGTACGCCGGCCGATGTCGAGGATGGCGGTGACGCTGAGCGGAGCGGCGGCAACGACAGCGGCCGCCATCTCGCGGGCGGCACCCAGCAGTTGCGCCGCCGGCACCACTCGGTTGACCAGCCCGTGCTGCGCTGCTTCGGTTGCGCCCATGCGGCGCCCGGTGAGCAGCAATTCGCGGGCGATGTGCGGCGGCAGTAGGCGCGGTAGCCGCACGCTGCCGGCGTCGGGGAGGATGCCGATGCCGGCCTCGGGCAGGAAGAACTGCGCGTGCTCGGCGGCCACGACCATGTCGGCAGCGAGCGCGATCTCGAACCCGCCGCCGACTGCCATGCCGTTGACCGCAGCGATCACCGGTGTGCGCCGGCCCGGCAGGTCGGGGAAGCCGCCGAAGCCGCCAGCCCCGTAGTCGGCGTCGTACTCCTCGCCCTCGGCTGCAGCGCCGAGGTCCCAGCCGGCGCTGAAGAACCGCTCGCCGGCGCCGGTGATGATGGCGACCCGCACCTTCGGGTCGTGCTCGAAGCCGACGAACACCTCGCCCATTCCTTGGCTGGTGGCAGCATCGATCGCGTTGGCCTTCGGGCGGTCGATGGTGAGCACGGCGATGCCATCGCTGATCTCGACGTGAAATGCGGGTTGGGTGTTCATGAGTGATCCTCCACGATCAGGAGCGCGTCGACGGCGGTGGCACCATGGCAACCGACGAGCACCGGGTTCAGTTCCACTTCCACGATGTCGGTGCCGACCACTGAGCTGGCGAGCCGCACGATCAGGTCGGTGAGTGCTGCCACATCTGCAGCGGGCCGGCCCCGGAAACCGTGCAGCAGCGGCGCACTGCGCAACTGCGAGAGCGCGGTGCTGACGTCTGCGGCGGTGACGGGCACGAGCAGGTGCGTGATGTCGTTCCACAGTTCGGTTGTCACCCCACCGAAGCCGATCGAGACCAACCAGCCGATCGGTGGGTCGCGCCGCACGGTGACCAGCACCTCGGCGACCACATCGGTGACCGTCGCTTCGACGAGGTAGCCAGCGACGGTGCGCGGCATCGTGGCCAGCGCCTCGGCAACGGCTGTGGCCTCGCGTAACCCCACCCTGACCGCACCGGACTCGCTCTTGTGGGGCAGACCCAACGCCTTCAAGGTGACTGGGTAACCGACCGCCGCTGCGGCTGCGAGCACGTCGTCGTGTGTCGCAAAGCGACCAATGGGCACAGCGATGCCCATCGACGCGAGCCGCTCTTTGGCGGCGGCTTCGTCGACCGGGCGCGTGATGCCGGGTATGGCAACGGGTGAGTGCCGCACGGTCGGCGTGTGCTGACCAATGGTGGCGGCGGCGGCGAGTGCCACGAGTGCCTCGGAAATGCCGAGCAGCGGCGTGAGCCCACGCTCGATGATGTGCGCGCGGAATGGCTCATTGATGCACTCGGCCAGGGTGGCCACCACGACGGCACGGTGACCGGTGGCCTCGGCGGCGTCGGCAAGGGCATCGGCGGCGACGTACCACGCGGCAGGGTCGTTCTCCGGGCGTGGCGGGGCGTCGAGTACAAGCATCGTGACGTCGTGTGGGCCCTCCATCACGGCAGCGAACGTGCGGCCCATGGCCTCGCGGTTGCCCCACATGAACGTGTGGTAGTCGAACGGATTGCTCACCGACACCAGTTCGGTGAGTGTGCCCTCGATGCGGCTCGTATGGTCGGCGCCGAAGGGATCGAAGCGCAAAGTGGTGTCCGCGGCGCGATCGGCGACCAACGAGGCCTCGCCGCCCGAGCAGCTCATCGACACGATGCTGCGGCCGCTCATCGAGCCGCCGTTGTCGAGCAGTTTGAGGGTCTCGATCAGCTCAGCCGGGGTGCGGACGGTGGCCACGCCGTAGCGGGTGAACAGCGCGTCGTAGGCGGCGGCACGCCCAGCCATGCTGCCGGTGTGGCTGCTCGCGATGAGCGCGCCAGCCTCGCTGCGGCCGGTCTGCAGCGCCACCAGCGGAACGCCCTTCGCTGCTGCCCGCTCCGCGACCTCGGCGAACTGCTGAGCGTCGCGGACGGCCTCCAGGAACAGGCCGATGGCGGTGATGCGGTCGTCGTCGAGCAGCGCGGCAACGGCGTCGTCGCTGCCCAGGCTGGCCTGGTTGCCGACCGTGATCATGCTGCCCAGCCGCAGGCCGCGCTGCTGGAACGTGAGGTTGACGGCCACGTTGCCGCTCTGCGAGACGATGGCCACGCCGCGCTCATGCATGCCACAGCCGTGCTCGTCGGGCCACAGCGCGACATGGTCGAAGGTGTTGACGAACCCGTAGCAGTTGGGACCGAAGAACGGCATCTCGCCAGCCGCGACCAGCAGTTGCTGCTGCAGCGCATCGTCACCGGACTCGGCGAACCCGCTGCCGTAGCAGACCGCTCCGCCGGCGCCGAGGCGACTGATCGTGTGTATCGCCTCAACGGTGGCGTGGCGGTTGACGCCGAGGAACACGGCGTCGGGCGCACCCGGCAGATCGTCGAGGGAGGGCAGGCACGGCACACCGGCGAGGTCGGTGCGCTTCGGGTTGATTGGCCAGATCTGGCCGCTGAAGCCCAGCTTGCGACACTGCGCCACGACGCGCTCGGCCGGTGCGCCGCCGACGACGGCGATTGACCTCGGTGCAAGCAGGCGGCTGAGGTCGGGCATGGCGGCCACAGTACCTGAACCACCGATCAGTCAACCGACGACAGTTGGCGCCGCAGGCTGCGTCGTGTAGCAGACTGCTGGGATGGCCAACGATGAACTCGCCTACCTGTCCGCGCTCGACGTGCTGGCGGCGTTCCGCTCAGGGTCGCTGTCACCCGTCGAGTATCTCGACGCATCGATCGAGCGCATCGAGTTGCTGGAGCCCGCCCTCAACGCGGTGGCGGACCGACGCTACGACGAGGCGCGTATCGAGGCGCAGGCCTCCGCTGCTCGGTACTCGGCCGGTACTGCCCGTGTGCTCGAAGGGTTGCCGGTAGCCGCCAAAGAAGAGCACCCGATGACGGGCCGGTCATGGTCGCAGGGCTCCATTGCGCTGGCCGCCGAGGTCGCGCCGTACGACCACCCCATCATCGAACGCATCCAGGGTGCGGGTGGCATCATCCACATTCGCACCACCACGCCCGAGTTCTGCTGCGCGCCGTACTGCCACAGCCGGCACTGGGGTATCACCCGCAACCCGTGGAACCGCGAGTTCTCGCCGGGCGGTTCATCGGGCGGTTCCGCGGCGGCGCTCGCCGCTGGCTACGCGCCGCTGGCGACCGGCAGCGACATCGGTGGCTCGATCCGCATCCCTGCCTCCCTCAGTGGCGTGGTGGGGTACAAGCCGCCGTGGGCGCGCGTGCCGGCGCTGCCGCCGTACAACCTCGATCAGTACTGCCACGACGGTCCGCTGGCCCGCACCGTCGCGGACTGTGCGCTGTTGGAGGACGTCATCGCCGGGCGTCACCACCTCGACAGCGTGGCCCTGGCGGACCCGCCGCAGGTGGCCGGCGCCGGCGCCGACGTGCGCGGGCTGCGCGTCGCGCTCTGTGTGGCGCTGGGGGACTGGCCGCTCGACGACGGCGTGGAGGCCAACACCCGCTCCGCCGCGCAGGCGTTGGCGGCCGCTGGGGCGGTGGTCGAGGAGGTGACGCTGCCGTGGACAGTGGCCGAGGTGTGGGCTGCGTCCCATGCGCACTTCGCGGCCATCATGGCCGCCGGCATTGCGGCGGTCGACGCAGCGCACGGAGCGCTGCTCTCGGACTACACCCGAGCGTTCGCTGCCACCACCAACGAGCCCGGTCTCAGCTTCTACGAGGGTCTGGAGCTGGAGGGTCAGCTGTGGGAACCTCTCGGCGCGTTGTTCGAGCGATTCGACGTCCTGCTGTGCCCGACGATGGCCACCACCGGGTACGCGGCGGGCGAGCCGTACCTCACGCCCATGCGGGTCGGTGCCGGCACGGTCCCGCACAACATCCTCGGTGCGATGACGCTGCCGTTCAACATTCTCAGCCGCTGCGCGGTGATGGCAGTGCCAAGCGGGCTCGCACCCAACGGTGTGCCCACAGGGGTGCAGGTCGTGTCGCGTCCGTACGACGACGTCACGGCCTTTCGGGCCGCTGCCGCGGTGGAGGCTCACGGCGTCGGCTTCACCCATACCGATTGGCGGCCGAACCTCGGCTGACCGTGGCGTACCGGCCATGATGGCCGGGCCTGGTCAGGCACCGTAGGGGCGCAGCATGCTGCGGCTGATGATGTGCCGCTGGATCTCGCTGGTGCCGTCCCAGATGCGGTCCACTCGCGTGTCGCGCCACATGCGCTCGAGCGGCAGTTCGTCCATCAGGCCCATACCGCCGAGGATCTGAATGGCCTCGTCGGTGACCATCTGGCACATCTCGCTGCTGAACACCTTGGCCATCGCCATGTCTTCGTCAGAGGCCGTGCCATGCACGTCCTTCCATGCGGCGCGCAAGGTGAGCAGCTCGGCTGCCTCCAGCTGCGTGCGCATGTCGGCCAGTTTGAACGAGACACCCTGGAACTTGCCGATCTGCTGCCCGAACTGCTCGCGGGTGGCCGCCCACTCGGTGGCGATGCCCAGCGCGCGGCGGGCACGGCCGACACACACCGCGGCCACCTGCAACCGGGTGCTGCCCAACCACTCGTTGGCCGCGTCGAACCCGCGGTGCTCCTCGCCGAGGATGTTGCGCATCGGCACCCGGCAGTTGTCGAAGTTGATGATCAGGTTGTGGTAGCCGCGGTTGCTGACGCACTGGTAGCCGTCGACGACTTCGCAGCCGGGTGTACCGAAGTCGACGAGGAAGCCGGTGATGCGCTTCTTGGGGCCGCGGCTGGTCTGCTCCTCGCCGGTGGCGGCGAAGAGGATGACGTAGTCGGCGAGGTCGGCATGGCTGATGAAGTGCTTGACGCCGTTGATCACGTAGTCGTCGCCGTCGCGCACCGCGCTGCACTTCATGCCGCGCACATCGCTGCCGGCATCGGGCTCGCTCATCGCCATGCAGTCCACACGCTCGCCGCGAATGGTGGGCAACAAGTACTCGTCGATCTGGTCGCCCTGGCATGCGCGCAGGATGTTGGAGGGGCGGGCGACGATGTACTGCAACGCGTACGCAGTGGCGCCGAACTCGCGGTCCACGAGCGTGGTGCCCAGGCTGTCCAGCCCGCCCCCGCCCAGGTCGGCGGGCATGTTGGCCGCATACAGGCCGGCGGCGAGCGAACGCTGCTTGATCTGCGCGACCAGTTCAGGCGAGACGGTGCCGGTCTTTTCGACTTCGGCCTCGTAGGGCATCAGTTCCTTCTCGGTGAAGGACCGGACGGTGTCGACGATCATCTGCTGCTCGTCGGAGAGTTCGAAGTGCATGGAGGCTCCTGTGCTGTCGTTCGTTCAGGCTCGGGGTGCTGGCAGGCGCATGACGCTGCCGACCTGGGGCGGCACCGGGAGGCCCGCGTGGGCGGCTGCTATCGCAGCCAGGGCGGCTGCGACGTGGGGGAGGATCGGGACCGAGCGCCCGGCGTTCATATCCACATGGACGAGCATCTGCTCGGCAGTGCACAGCAGCGCGCCGGTGTCGCCGTGATGCATTGTGTGCACCAGGTGCACGCGCTTCGCGTCCACGCCCAACAACTGCGTGGTGAACGCGATCGGCTCGTGCACGTCCACCTCGCACAGGTAGTGAATGTGCGTTTCGACGGTGTAGAAGCTGTGCCCGGCGGCGCGGTACGCCTCGTCGTCGCCGATGTAACGAAACAGCGCGTCGCTGGCCCAGCCGGCAGCCGTGAGATACGCGGCCTCGGTCATGTGGCCGTTGTAATCCACCCAATTTGGCTCGACCGGTGTGCGGTACAGCGCCAGCGGCGCGGCCACCGCAGCCTCGGGCTGCCACGGTGCGATCGCCCCGGCGGCAAGACGGGTTGCCTCGTGGCGGGCCATCGCCTCGCCGGCGCCGTTACCCGTGGTGCGCAGGGAACGCATGACGGCGATCAGGGCATCCGGGTCGGCGTCGGTGAGCTGCACCAAGCCTTCGCCGAGCTGCCAACGCTCGGCCGCGCCGGCCTCAGGGCCGACGGGCGACATGCCAAGGGAGCGGTAGAAGCCGGCCAGTGCCGCTGCCTCTGGGCCATCGACTTCGACCAGTGGTAGCAGGTGGATGGGGGAGCAGCCGCGTGCGGCGCGCTCGGTGGCGACGAGACCGGTTGCTGTGTTGGCCAGGGTGGCCGGGGCGGTGTCGCCGACGACCTGCGTGAGGGTGGCACCGACCAGTTCGGCGGGGTGCTGCGCGACGCGTAGGCGCTGCAACGACGCGCCTGGGAACAGACCCAGGCGCTGCGCCGCCGGCCACTTCGACGCGACGGCGTCGGGAAGTGTGGAATCATCCACCACCACATCGAGACCGGAGGCGAGGAAACGGGTTGCCCATTCCGCGGCCCGGTTCCCACCGCCGATCACCGCCACGAACGTCATTGACTAAATCTACATTCAGGATTGGATCTGCTGCGATGCCGCGACCCCGACTCGACCATGTCCGCAAGGCGCAGATCCTGTCTGCTGCTGCCACGGTCCTGTCCGAGCGCGGCTACGCAAACTCGCGTGTGATCGACATCGCCAGGGCCGCCGGCACCAGTCCCGCGGCCATTCTCTATTGGTTCGATGGCAAGGACGGTCTGCTCGCCGAAGCGCTGCGGTTGCGCGAACAGGAATTCCACGATCGATACATGGTGGAGGCCGCGACGCAGGGTTCGGCGAGCGAACGCTTGCGCGTGCTGGTGGCAGCGATGCTGCACCACTACGACTGGAAGCTATGGATGGAGCTGTGCGTGCTGGCCCTGCGTGACGATGTGGCCGCTGCGGAACGCGACCGGCTCGATCGTCGGTGGCGTGCGGCGCTGCGGGCAGTGGTCAGCGAGGGTCAGCTCACCGGCGAGTTCGTCGCCTCCGACGCGGACGAAACGATGTTCGTGCTGGCCGCGCTGGTCGATGGGCTCTCGCCGTTGCTCGCGCTCAAGGCGAAGGGCGTCAGCCGCGACCGCGTCGAACGGGTGTGGCTCGCCGAGGCAGCGCGCCTGCTCGGCCCCGGCTTCGACGCTTCGCCGCTCGACCGCAACGGCAAGTGACCCAGAAGTGGTGCCCGCCTCGATTGGCAGTCAGCCGAAGTCCTGCAGCAGTTGTGTCGTCAGCGGGTCGAGGAACCCGGCCACAGTTGCTTCTGTCTCCGCCGCGAGCGCTGCCCGTAGGTTGGTGGTGGCGGTCGCGTTGAGCGTTCGCTTCATCGCCCGTACGGACAACGTTGGCAGCGCGGCGAGCGTGGCAGCGACTGCGGCCGCCTCCGCCTGCAGCTGGTCGTCGGGGACGACCCGCCATGCAACGCCGAGGGCGTGCAGTTCCGCCGCTGTGTAGCGCTGGCTGAGGAACAGCATCTCGCGGGCCTTGATCAGGCCAACCAGTGCCGGTAACAGCGAGCTGACCGCCCCGGTGACGAACAGGTTCAGCGAAACCTCCGGGAAGAACCCTTTCGCAGATTCGCCCCAGATGGGGAAGTCGCAGTTGATGGCCCATTCGAAGCCACCGCCGACCGCCCACCCGTTGATTGCTCCGACAACCGGCTTGCTGCCGAACATGATCGCTTCGGTGCACCGCTGGATGGCGTGCACCAGCCGGCGAGCATCGGCCTCGTTCTCCGGGTGCACGTGCTCGCGACGGTCGTCGCCGGCACAGAACGCGCGGCCGCTGCCGGTGAACACGATCGCTCTCGTCGCGTCGTCCGCATGCGCGTCGTCGAAGGCGGCGGCGACGTCGTCGATCAGTTGACGGTTCATCGCATTGAGGCTGTCGGGGCGGTGCAGTGTGATCGTGCGCACGCCATCGGCGGTGAGCGTGGACAGGACGGTGTCGTACTCGAAGCTGTTGGGCACCAGGCGAATCTAGTAAGACACGTCGGATGGAACCTGACGGGATGTTTGCCGCATCGTGGGGGCCGACGTTGGACGGCCTGCTCGCCGACCGGGCCGCGGCGCACCCGCGCGCCGTGTTCCTGCGCTTCGCCGACGGCGACCGAACGTTTGCGGAGGTACTCGACGCAGTGGAACGTCGGGCGGCCGGGCTGGCGAACCTGCACGTGCAGCGCGGCGATGTCGTACCCGTGCTGTTGCCGAACTCGGCTGACTTCGTGATCACCTGGTTCGCGCTGTGCCGCCTCGGTGCGGTCGCCTGCCTGCTCAACACCGCGTTCCGGGGCCCGGCCTTGGCCCACGCGCTCGGGCTGACGAACGCTCGAGCAATAGTGCTGCACTCGTCGCTGCACGCGACGCTCGATGAGGTGGTCGCCGACCTGCCGCACGTAGAGATCGTCATGACCGCAGGCGACGAGGTGCCGGTGCGCGGCGCCGTGGTGACGTGTCGGCTGCGTGACGTGGACGGCGACCCGCGAGCGCTGCCGGCGGCCGGCCACCAGGCCACCGACCCGGCGATGATCCTGTTCACCTCTGGCACCACCGGGCCGTCCAAGGGGTGCGTGCTGTCGCACCGCTACACCGTTCGCCAGGCCGAACTGATGGTGCAGCACCTGGGCTTGCGAAACAGCGATGTGCTCTATTGCCCGTTCCCGCTGTTCCACATCGATGCGACGGTGCTGACAGTCACTCCGGCGCTGGTGCTGGGCACCACCGCTGCCATCGGCGAACGCTTCTCGGTTTCCGGCTTCTGGCCGGAGGTCCGCCGCTTCGGGGCGACGGTGTTCGACTTCATGGGTGCGACCCTCACGATGCTGCACAAGCAGTCGCCAGCGCCCGATGATGCCGACAACCGGGTGCGGCTGGCCTGGGGCGTGCCGGTACCCGAGTCTGCCGACGACATCGAACGCCGCTTCGGGCTGCAACTGGTCGAGCTCTACGGCAGCACCGACGCCGGCCTGCCGATGTACCACCCGCTCGACGTGCCGCGTCGCGCGGGCTCGTGCGGGACCGTGATCGATGCCTACGACGTGCGGCTGTTCGACGACCTCGGCCGGGAGGTCGCGGTGGGTGAGGTCGGCGAGATCGTGGTTCGCCCCAACGAGCCGTCGTTGATGGCCGACGGCTACTTCGGCATGCCCGAGGCCACGTTGCGTTCGCGTCGCAACCTGTGGTTCCACACTGGCGACCTGGCCCGCCGCGACGCCGATGGCTACTACTACTTCGTCGGCCGCAAGGCCGAGAGCATCCGCCGGCGTGGCGAGAACATCTCTGCGTTCGAGGTGGAGGAGGTGGTCAAGCTGCACCCAGCCGTGCTCGACGCAGCCGTCTATGGCGTGCCCAGCGAACTGACCGAGGACGACGTGATGGTGGCCGTGGTGGTGCGCCCGGATGTCACGCTCGACGCGCTGGACCTGACCGCGTTCTGCGCCGAACGAATGGCGCGGCACATGGTGCCGCGCTACGTCGACGTGATTGCCACACTGCCGCGCACTCCCACCGAGAAGGTGCGGAAAGAAGCGCTCCGCGAACGCGGCATCACCGACACGACATGGGACCGCGAGCGGCCCCGTTCGTGACTGGCGTCAGGTGCGCTGTTGGCCGACGAAGCGGCCGGCGTGCGCCGGCCGGGGGAGTGCTCCGTGGTGGGCCCACAGTTCGTCGAGCTTCGCGAGCAGCGTGGGTGCTGCGAGCGACGACTTCCCCGAGGCGGTGTCGACGTGCAGCATCAGATGCTCGGCGGTGGCGACGACGGCATCGTCGTCCGCTCGGTGAATCACCGTGAAGTGGTGTAGCCGCTTGGCGTCGTGGTGGATCAACTGCACCGTCGCGTACATGCGATCGCCCAGCTTGGCCTGTGCGCCGAAGTTCATGTGGCTCTCGACCGTGTAGTAGCTGCTGTGCTGCAGATACGCCTCGTCGACCCCGATGAACCGCATCAGCCGGTCGCCGGCCTCGCTGGTGACCTGGAAGAACCGGCTGTCGTTCATGTGGGCGTTGTAGTCCACCCAGTCGTTGGGCACTGTCACCTCGTGAAGGCGCAGCGGTGCGTCAAGATCCGTCGGCGTGGCTGCTACACCGGCTTGGTCGAACAGTTGTCGCTCGTACGCGTCGAGGACTTCGCCGGCGCCATATCCCACGCTGCGCAGACCTTGCATGACGGCGATGAGGCAGTCGTCGCGCAGCACCTCCAGTTCGCGAATGGATGCCGTGCCGGCCTGGGCATCGCTCTGCGACACGATCGTGTTGAGCAGTTCGTCGGTGAGCTCGGGGACGTCCGTCAGCTTGGTCCACGGCCACTTCAATGCCGGCCCGAACTGGGCCATGAAGTGGCGCATGCCGGCCTCGCCGCCGGCGATGCGATAGATCAGCATCGTACCCATGAAGCTCCAGCGCAGGCCGGGGCCGAAACGGATGGCGTCGTCGATCTCCTCGGCCGTGGCCACACCGTCGTGCACCAGCCACAGCGCCTCACGCCACAGCGCTTCCATCAGGCGGTCGGCGACGAAACCGTCGATCTCCTTGTTGAGCCGGAGCGGCCGCATTCCGAGGGCGGTGTAGACCTCGACAGCGCGGTCTTTCGCAGCCTGGTTGGTGAGGTTGCCGCCGACGATCTCGACGAGTGGCATCAGATACACCGGGTTGAACGGGTGGCCGACGACCAGACGTTCGGGGTGGGTCATGCCGTCCTGCATCTCCGTCGGCAACAGGCCGGAGGTACTGGAGCCGAACACGACCTCCGGGCCGGCGACCGCGCTGGCCCGCTGCAGCAGCATCTGCTTCAGCTCCAACCGCTCTGGTGCGCTCTCCTGCACGAACTGCACGCCGGTGGCCGCTTCTTCTGGCGTCGACACGAACGTGAGCGTGCCCTCCACAGGAAGGCTGCCGCTGACCAGCTTGCCGATTGCGCGGCGTGCGTTGGCGATGACCTCGCCGACCTTGCGCGGGGCCTCCGGATCCGGGTCGTACAACTTCACGTCGATGCCGTTGAGTAGGAAGCGAGCCGCCCAGCCGCCGCCGATGACGCCGCCGCCCAGCAGCCCGGCAGTCTCCAGCTCCGGGATGGGGCTCATCGCTTGACCAGCTGCAGCTTGTCGCGCACGGCCTGCGGGCTCATCACGCGCACGTTCATGTTGTCCAGGATGTTCTTCGCCTTCTCGACGAGCCGGGCGTTGGTGGCCAGTTCGCCCGGGCCGGCGTACAGGTTGTCCTCCAGGCCGACGCGCACGTTGCCTCCGGCCAGCGCGGCCATGGCCACGAACGGCAGTTGCATACGGCTGATCGAGAAGCCGCTGAACACGCAATCGTTGGGCAGGTTGTTGACCATCGCCATGAACGTGGTGGGGTCGTCGGGCGCGCCATAGGCGATGCCCATGCACAGCTGGATCATCACCGGATCGTCCAGCAGCCCGTCGCGGACCATCTCCTTCACCTGCACGAGGTGACCGGTGTCGAACACCTCCAGCTCGGGCCGCACGCCCAGTGCCTGCACCTGCTTGGCCATGCTGCGCAGCACGCCGGGGGTATTGACCATGATGTAGTCGCCGCCGGACGCGAAGTTCATCGTGCCACAGTCGAGCGTGCAGATCTCGGGAAGGATGGCGCGCACGTGGTCGAGCCGCTCGGTGGCACCCACCATGTCGGTGCCGTCGGGGTTGGGTGGCAGCACGTGCTCGTCGCCACCCAGCACCAGGTCGCCTCCCATGCCGGCGGTGAGGTTGACCACGACGTCGACATTTGCGTTGCGTACGCGTTCCACGACCTCGGCGTAGAGAGCCGTGTCGCGACTGCCCTTGCCGGTCTGCGGGTCGCGCACGTGGATGTGCACGATCGCGGCGCCGGCCCTGGCCGCGTCGATGGCCGATTCGGCGATCTGTTGCGGAGTGACGGGCACGTGTGGGCTCTTGCCGGTGGTGTCGCCGGCGCCGGTGATGGCACAGGTTATGAACACGTCCCAGTTCATGGGTTCCCCTTGTCGTGAATGAAGTCGAGCGAGCTGGCGCAACCGTTTCCTGAACGGCCGATCAATGGCGCAGCGTACAACTTCGGCCATCGGGCACCCGTCCCTGAGGCCGACCGGCCGAGGGCCCGAGGACCCTTCCGACCTCGCCGTTCACATGCTGTACGGTCTGAAGACACAAGGATGTCACCGTGGGCCACCTATGTTGTCGACGGCGTAATACCAACAAGGGGAGAATCACATGAGACACCGTTCCACGTCGAGCCGCCGGCTCGTTAGCGCAATCGTCGCCGGAGCCTTGCTGCTCGCGGCCTGCGGCGATGACGAGAAGTCCGAGACAACATCGGCACCCGGTGCCGAGACCACCGTCGCCGGCACCGAGACCACCGTCGCCGGGGGCGAGACCACCGTCGCCGGGGGCGAGACCACCGTTGCCGAAGGCGACGACCCGTTGGCCGCGCTCTACCAGGAATGCCTGGACAACGGCGCCAAGGTCAACCTGATCGCCCTGCCCGACGAATGGGCCAACTACAAGGGCATCCTGCAGAGCTTCCGCGACAAGTACCCGGGCGTCGAGAACCCCGTGGCCGACCCTGATGCATCGTCGGCCGATGAGATGAACGCGGTCGAGACCCTCAAGGGCCAGGACAACATGCCCGACAACGTCGACGTCAGCCCGGCCATCGCGCAGGAGATGGTCGACAAGGGCTTGTTCGAGCCGTACGTGCTCACCACCGACTCCGAAATCCCCGACGGTCTCAAGGACGCCGACAACAACTGGACCGCCGCCTACTACGGCATCATGGCCATCGCCACCAACACCACCATCGTCCCCAACGCTCCGAAGACCTTCGCTGACCTGACGAAGCCGGAGTACAAAGGCCTCGTGGCGCTCAACGGCGACCCGCGTGAAGCCGGTTCGGCCTTCGCGGCGGTCATGGCTGCCAGCATTGCGAATGGCGGCAGCGCCGACGACATCCTGCCCGGTATCCAGTTCTTCGCCGACCTGAAGGCCTCGGGCAACCTCGGTGGCACCGATGTCACCAAAGCCACGGTGCTCACCGGCGAGACCCCGATCGCCATCGACTGGAGCTACAACATCCCCGGTCTGCGTTCGGAGCTGGAAGCTGCCGGCCTCACTGTCGAGGTCAACTTCCCTTCCGACGGCATCTACGGCGGTTTCTACGGCCAGGGTGTGGTCAAGGACTCGCCGCACCAGGCGTGTTCGCAGTTGTGGATGGAGCACATCTTCTCCGACGAGGGCGCCCTCGGCTACCTCGAAGGTGGTGCTGTCCCGGCCCGCATCGAAGCCATCACCGAAGCCGGCCTGGTCGCCGATGACGCGAAGGTGAACCTGCCGCCCGACGAACTGCTTGGTCAGGTCTCGTTCCTCACTCCTGCCCAGATCACTGCCGCCAAGACTATTCTTGCCGAGCAGTGGGGCCCGATGGTCGCCGACGCCTGATCCTCGGATTCGGATGACTGAGACACTTGTGGTGAAAGGGGGGCGCACCGACGGTGCGTCCCCCTCCGCCCGTCGCAACTTTGCATGGATCGGCGTCGTGCCGTTCTTCGCGTTCCTCTTCCTCTTCCTGATCGTCCCGGCTATCAGTGTGTTCTGGAACGCGTTCGACACTGACAAGGGCTTCTCGGTGTCCGCGATGAAGGAGGCCATCAGCGGCCAGAATCGCGATGCGTTCTGGTTCTCGGTGCGGTTCTCGGCCGGGTCGGCCGCCGTCGGTGTCATCTTCGGCACCTTGCTGGCGTACGCCGCTGCCACCGCCACCAGGCCGCGCTGGCTGCGCAGCACCGTCACGTCATTCAGCGGTGTGGCGGCCAACATGGGTGGGTTGCCGCTCGCGTTCATGTTCTTGGCGCTGCTCGGTCGTCAGGGCCTGCTTACCAAGGTGCTCAGTGCAGCCGGCTTGGACCTCTACGGCGGCGACTTCGAGTTGGGTTCCGAGCTTGGCTTGATCAGCGTCTACTCGTACTTCAACATCCCGCTGATGGTGCTGATCACGCTGCCAGCGCTTGACGGCCTCAAGCCCGCGTGGCGCGAGGCGTGCGCCAACCTTGGCGGCACCAGCTTCACGTACTGGTGGCGCGTCGGGCTGCCGGTGCTCGCACCGTCGTTGCTCGGCGGGTTCCTGCTGCTCTTCGCCAACTCGTTCAGTGCGTACGCCACCGCTGCAGTGCTCACGCAAAACTCGATGATCGTGTCGCAGCGCATCGGCTTCTTCCTCGGTGGCGACGTGTCCATCGGCGAGAATGCTGTCGGTTTCTCACTCGCCGCATGGATGATCATCATCATGGCGATCTCGATGGGGCTCTACTGGATTGCTCGCCGGCGCGCAGAGCGGTGGCAGTCATGACCGACCAAGTCGTTCACGACTCGCTCGATCAGGATCCGCCCACCGCGCCCACTGGCATGGCGCCGCCATCGGTCGGGCGACCCAATGCCCGGTTCGCCCGGCTCGTGCCCAACACCGTGCTCATCGTGGCGGCGCTGTTCTTCACGCTGCCGTTGCTGGCCCTGGCTCGTTTCGCGCTGCAGAACGTTCCCACGATCCTGCTCGGATGGTCCACGCTGTTCGACAAGTGGTCGCTGGAACCGATGGGTCGGGCATTCTCCGACGATGTCTTCTGGGCGTCGCTACGGCTCTCGCTGAAGTTGGCATTCGGCACGGTGCTCCTCACGATGTTGCTGCTGCTGCCCACGGCGATATGGGTGCACTTGCGGTTGCCGCGAATGCGTCCGGTGATCGAATTCGTCACGGTCCTGCCCTACATGATCCCGGCAATTGCTCTGGTCGCTGGCATCAAACTGATCAAGCCGCATGCACGCTGGTTCCTCAACTCCGACATGTCGCTGATCCCCTTCTACGTCGTGCTGGCGCTGCCGTTCACCTACAGGTCTATCGATGCCGGCTTGCGCGCCATCGACCTGCGCACACTGGTCGACGCATCGCGCAGTCTGGGCTCAGGCTGGCTGGGCACCATCCGGCGCGTGCTGATCCCGAACCTCCGCACGGCCATCATCTCGGCATCGTTCCTCACCGCTGCGGTGGTGATGGGCGAATACACCATTGCCCGTCTGCTCCTCATCGACTCGTTGGCGCCATACCAGCGCATCTTGGTGGGCCGCGATTCACAGGCGGGCTACGGCCTCAACCTGCTGGCCCTGCTCGCAACCACCTCGTTGTTCGTGGTGGTGAGCGTGCTCACCAAAAAGCGGGATCGCAAACGCAAGTCCTTCGCCTACGCCGCGGCCAAGCAGGCATCATCCCAGGAGCACCACCCCGAATGACGACGCTCGACTTCATCTCTGTGCGCAAGACCTTTGGCACGAACGTCGCGCTGCACAGCCTCGACCTCGATGTGCGAGAAGGCGAGCTGATCACGCTGCTGGGGCCTTCTGGGTGTGGCAAGACGACTGCGTTGCGCATCGCGGCCGGCTTCGAGTTCGCCGACTCCGGAGCGGTACTCGTCGGCGGCTCCGACATCACCCGCACTCCGGCGCACAAGCGCAACATGGGCATGGTGTTCCAGAGCTACAGCCTGTTCCCCAACCTGACGGTGGCGAAGAACGTTGAGTTCGGACTGCGCACTCGTGGCGTGGCCGCTGCTGAACGTCACCATCGGGTGGCCGAGATGCTCGAACTGGTGCAGCTCACGCAATTCGCCGATCGTTATCCGCACCAGATCTCCGGGGGGCAGGCGCAACGTGTGGCGCTTGCTCGTGCGTTGGCGGTGCAACCCAGGGTGCTGTTGCTTGACGAGCCGCTCAGCGCGCTCGACGCCAAGGTGCGTACCACCCTGCGCGACGAGATCCGTCGCATCCAGACCGAGGTGGGCATCACAACGCTGTTCGTCACCCACGACCAGGAGGAAGCGCTGGCCATCAGCGACCGAATTTGCGTGATGTCCCAGGGCCTGGTCGAGCAACTGGGCACTCCTACCGAGGTCTACCGTTCGCCTTCCACGGCCTTCGTGGCGCGCTTCGTGGGCTCGATGAACGAGTTCCCTGCCGAGGTCACCGGTCGCGGCGAAGTCACCGTCGCCGGCCATCGCGTCGGTGCACCGGGGCTGGGTGAAACGGTTGTGGGCAGCAAGGTCAGCATGCTCGTGCGGCCCGAAGATCTGTCGCTCGGCGAGGGCGGGCTGCCCGGCTCTGTCACCGCGGTCACGTTCCAGGGTGCCACCACGCTCATCGGCGTGCGACTCGACACCCTCGACCTGCTGGTCAGCGCCGACGTTGGGCAGGGCGCCGCCGACCGGCTGCAAGTGGGCGACCGCGTGTCGGCCCTGATCAACGGCTCCAATGCCGTGTGCGAACCCGCCTAGTCCGCCTCTTCGAGCTGCTCAGCCGTTACTGATCTCCGCCGCGCTGCGTTGCACCGCGGCCACGATCTTGGTGTAGCCGGTGCAACGGCACAGGTTGCCCGACAGGCCGATGCGCACTTCTTCCTCGGTGGGCGTTGCGTTGCGGGCCAGCAGCGCGGTGGCAGAGAGCAGCATGCCCGGGGTACAGAACCCGCACTGCACGCCGCCTTCCTCGAGCAGGTTGCGCTGCAGCACGCTGAGCGCATCCCCGTCGGCCAGGCCCTCCACGGTGGTGACCGCCCGGTCCTGCGCCTGAACGGCCAGGTAGCTGCACGAGTTCACCGGCCTGCCGTCGAGCAGCACCATGCAGGCGCCGCACTCACAGTCGTCGCAGCCCTCCTTGGTGCCGGTGAGCCCGATCTCGGTGCGGATCACGCTGAGCAGGTTGCGGCCGACCTCGATGGTGACGGGGTAGGCGATGCCGTTGACGGTGAGGGTGATCGACTCGCTCATGATGCTGCTCCGATGCCGATGGCGCGATTGACGGGGATGGCGATGGTCTCGCCGCCGGCGCGGCGAGCCGCAGCCTCAACGGAGCGGCGGGCCATGACGCCGACAGTGTGGCGGCGATAGTGGTTGCTGGCACGCACATCGCTGATGGGGGTGGCCTGAGCCGAGGCCAACAGGCCGGCCGCGGCTGCGGCTTCGATGACGGGGCGGCCGATCAGGTCGTCGAGGCCGGTGACCGACAGGATCACCGGGGCGACGGCCGTGAGCGCCACCGCCATTGCGGCGATGGTGCCGTCGTTGCTGAGGGTGACCGAGGCGCCGGCACCGACGACGGCGATCTCCATCGCCCGCCGGTACTCGAGGCGTATGTAGGCGCTGTTGCTCTGGCCCTCCGGCGCTGGGAGGTGGATGGCAACGCACAGCTCGTCGGGCGCGGCAGTGGTGCGGCCGGGGCCGGCCCACAGTTGGGAAATGGGTACCCGGCGGCTGCCGCGCAGCGAACGCAGCTCGACCTCGGCGCCCAGTACTTGCAGCGTGGCGCCGGTGTCCATCGCCGGCGAGCCGTTCATAATGTTGCCCCCGAGGGTGCCGATGTGCCGCGTGGACGGCGAGCCGACGAGGGCGCTGCCGTCGGCCAACCCGGCGTACACGGTGGTGAGCAACGGGTGGGTCTCAATGGTGTGGTGCGAGACGAGCGCGCCGATACTGACACCGGTGGCCGTGCGGGTGACGGCCTGCAGTTCGGTGAGCCGGTCGATGGCCACTAGGTCGGCGGGCAACGGTGCCTTGCCGTGGCGGGCACCGACGACGAGGTCGGTGCCACCGGCGATGGGCCGTGCCCCCGCAGCCAGCGCCGTGAGGGCATCGTCGATTGTGTGGGCGATGGTGAAGCTCATGATGCGGTCTCCCGGCCGGTCTGCTCGGCGGTGATGGTGTCCCAGATGCGTTCGGCGGTCATCGGCAGCTGGCGGATGGGCGTGCCGACGATCTTGGCGATGGCGTTGGAGATGGCGGCCGCGGTGGCGACGTTGGGTGCCTCGGCCAGGCCCTTGGCGCCGCGCGGGCCAGCGTCGGGGGTATTGATCTGGATGAAGTGGACGTCGATCGGGGGAGCGTCGGCGCAGGTCTGCAGCTTGTACTCGAGCAGCGCAGCATTGCGCTGACGGCCCTGGTCGTCGTAGGTGGTGCCCTCGGTGAGCGCCTGGCCGATGCCCATCAACACGGCCCCCTCCACCTGGCCCTGGGCGCCGATCGGGTTGATGATCGTGCCGCTGTCGTGCGCTGCGCTGACCTGCAGCACACGGGCGACGCCGGTGTCGCGGTCCAGCTTCACCTTCACGGCGTGGCAGCTGAACTGCGGTGCCACCCACGAGGACATTCCCAGGTCGCCCACGCAGGTGGCACCAGCGGTCGGGGGTGCCCCTGGTGGCGTGCCCGAACCGTGCCCGATCAGCAATTCGCCGCCGGCGGCGATGCCCGCCAACTCGTCGATGGAGATGCCGCGGTCCGGGCTGCCGGCGACGCTGGCCCTGCCGTCGGCCAGCACGATGTCGGCGGGGTTGGCCTCCAGCTGCTCGGCGGCGAGCGTGCGCAGCTGCTCGGCGATCTGAGTGGCGGCGGCGACGACCGCGCGGCCGTTGTTGAACAGCGTCTGCGAGCCGGTGGCGCCCATGTCGTAGGGGGCAACGCTGGTGTCCTGGTAGACCAGCTCGAAGCGCTCGGCCGGCATGCCCAGCTCGTCGGCGACCAGTTGACGCAAGGTCATCACGGCACCGGTGCCGCACTCCTGGGCCCCGGTGATGATCTGGCCGCTGCCGTCGCCGTCGATCTTCACGAACGCGCCCGAGGGAACCGAGAAGCTGGGCCACCACCCAATGGCCACGCCGATCGCTTCGTCGTCGGGCAGTTCCTGGCCGTAGCCGGCGGCGCGGGTGGCAGCATCGATGCACTGCTGCACGCCGATCTCGCCGTAGGTCTGGCCGGCTGGGCCTTCTGCCCCGGTGTCCACAGCGTTGAGGCGGCGGAAGGCGACCGGGTCCATCCCGATTGCACGAGCCACTTCGTCGGTGTGCGATTCCAGCGCCCAGCAGGTCTGCGGCGCGGTTGGTGCGCGCACCGAGCCCGAGGGCTGATGGTTGGTGTAGACGAGGTGCGCCTCGGCAAGTGCGTGAGGGATGCGGTACGGCCCCAGTGCGTGCATCGCGGCGAGCTGGCTGAAGAAGCCGGCATCGGCGGTGTACGCACCATTGTCCATCGCCAGCCAGACCTTGCGGGCGGTGATGGTGCCGTCGGCCTTCACGCCGGTCTCGAAGTCGTACACGATGCCTTCACGGCGGCGGTCGGGCGCCACGAACTCTTCACGGCGGCTGAACACCAGCCGCACCGGCCGCTTGGCCGCACGAGCGAGTGCCGCGATGTGGGCCTCGTAGTGGAACCCGCACTTGCCGCCGAAGCCGCCACCGAGGTGGGGCACGATGATGCGCACACGGTTGTTGGGCAGTTCGAGTGTTTCGCACACCCCGGCACGGGCATCGAACGGCACCTGGGTACTGGTCCAGATGGTGACCTTATTGCCCTCCCACTGGGCGACGACGGCGCGTGGCTCGATGGGCGCGGCGTGGCAGCCATCGGCGACGTAGCGGCTGTGCACGACGTGGTCAGCCTCGGCCATGCCCGTGGCCACATCGCCCTTGGCGATGGAGGCGAACGAGGCATCGTTGCGGTCGCGTACCAGCACGTCGACCCCGCCATAGGCGGCCCACTCGGTGTGGACGAGCGGTGAGTCAGCGGCCAACGCGGCCTCGATGTCGTTGACCACCGGCAGCGGCTCGTACTCGACGACGATCGCATCGACGGCGCGCTGCGCGGTGGCGGCGTCGATGGCGGCGACCGCTGCGATCAGTTCGCCTTCGAAGCGCACGATGTCGTGCGCGAAGAGCGTGCGGTCCTGCACGAAGGGGCCGAACTTCACGTCGGGCACATCAGCCTGGGTGAGGACTGCGAATACGCCAGGTATGGCGCAGGCGGCGGACACGTCGAGCTTGGTGATGCGAGCGTGGGTGACGTCGGCGTAGCGGAACTTGGCCGTCAGCGCCCCGGTGAGCGTGAGATCAGCGGTGTAGCGGCCGCTGCCGGTCACCTTGTCGGGCCCATCGGCGCGTACGAACCGAGGGGGCGCAGTAGTGCTGTCGCTGGCTGTGACGGTCATCGTCGTTCGATCTCCCTGCCGAGAAGTGGCGTAGCCCAATATTGCAGATTCAGCGCACGTGTGCGTGCGTCGCGCTCCACGTTCACGCTGGCCTCATGCGCGGCGGAGGCGGTGCAGCACCTGTGCTGCCGCCGCGTGTCCGGCAACGATCGCACCCTCCACATAGCCAGGAAACCGGGTGGCCAGCTCGGTGCTGGCGAAGGTGATCAGCGGCAACCCGACAGCCAATGCGTCGGCCGCGCTCGGTCTGTGGCTGGTTTGCACGTTGCTGTAACCGCCGGCACCCCACTCATCGGGCGTCCACACACGTTCCAGCACGCTCGTCGGCCGCGTTGCTTCCTGACCAAACGCGACTGACGCGTGGTGAACGATGGCATCTGTGCGCTGCGCCGGTGAGTGCCGGGTCCACTCGACTGCCGTCGGGCCACCGACGAAGCCGACGAGCGTTGCGGTGTCCGCGAGTGACGCATCGGCAAAGTAGAGCCCTGGCGGGCCAAGGAACTGACCGATGCCGTTGCGGCCGTGCTCCAGCCAGAACGGTCGGTCGTAGCGCAGGAGGAACTTGATCACAGTGCCCGGAACGAACGACGCAGCTGCATCAGCGATGTCGTGGGGCAGTGGCGGTGTGAAACCAAGTCCGGCGTACGCCGACGGTGGGGTCGCGACGACGATCTCGCGTGCATGCCACACCTGATCGAGTGCCACCACGTCGACCGAGGCATCGTGGAGGTGGATGGCCCGGACAGGGCAGTTCACGCGGAGCGCGTCGGCGAGTGGAGCCGCCAGATGGGCGGCTAGCGAGTGAAGCGTGTCGGGAAGCCACGACTGGAGCTCCTCGACGTTGGCAGGAGTGCGCTCGTTGAGCTGCCCAAGGTACGACACGCGGATCAGATTGCTGTCGTGGCACGTGGCGCCATTGACGACCGAGCGCACTGCATCGCGCACCGCAGCGGACACGTCGATGCCGTCCACCGCGAGCCCCGCAACCCATTCCGTGACCGTTCGAGCGTCGTTGCCGTGATCGGTGCCGAGCGTGGCGAGTAGCCGTTCCGCATCCTCCCATGGGTCGCCCTGCGACTGGTGCGGCACTGTTGTTGCCTGCCCCGGATGGACAGCATTTGCTCGCGCCGCGCCGACGCGCGAGGCCAGAGCCAACACTTCGGTCATCTCGTCATTGACGAATTGTGCCCCCGTGTCGACCAGCCGGCCGCCCTGGTCGATTCGCGCCTCGGCCTTGCCGCCGACTCGGTCGCGCGCCTCCAGCACTACCACGGAGATGCGTTCGCGTCGCAAAATTGTGGCGACGGTCAGCCCGGCGAAGCCTGCGCCGATGATGACGACGTCGACATCGAATGGGCTGGGCGGCACGAGGTCGTCAACCGAGTTGGCAAGCACGACCTTCACATTTGCAAAGATGGCCGGGCCGAGCAAGCTTGCGCGTGATGGTGGCCAGTACTGGCGGGGCAGCCCGTCGAGTCGGTCGGTGTCGATTGATGTGCACACACGAACGAGATAGTGTGTACACATGAATGTTGGTGTTCGCGAACTCAAGCAGCATCTTTCCGAGTATCTGGATCGCGCAGCAGCGGGCGAGCTTGTTCAGGTCACTGAACGCGGGGTGCCGAAGGTGCAGATCGTGCCGGTACCGGGTGCGGGTGTGATGGCAACCGGAGTGGAGCAAGGGTGGTTGCGGCCCGCCCTCACGTCAAACGGCATCATCCCCGGCCGCCGAGCTGTTGGTCGCCGTCGAATCGCACACGCACTCGCTGATGACCGCGACGAATGACTACCTACGTCGACTCGAGCGCACTGCTCAAGGTGTACGTCGAAGAGGCGGACTCAGACATCGCCGAGCAACTGCTCGCTGCCGATCCTGTGCTGGTGACCTCCTGGGTCACCTTGGTGGAGGTTCGCCGCAATCTGGCCCGCATTGTCGAACCGCATGACCTCCCGCACCTGCGTCGACGGTTCGAGCGCGACCTTGACGAACTCGCGCTCGTCAGCGTTGATCAGGTGGTCTGCGAGTCGGCCGCTGACATCGGCGAACAGTTGGGCGTGCGGTCAGTGGACGCCATCCATTTGGCGAGCGCTCGCCGCTTGCAGGTGCCCGGCTTGTCGTTCCTCACCTTCGATCTTCGCCAAGCGCAGGCGGCGAGATCGCTGGGCTTCGCAGTGCTGGGTGCATGACGACCCCGCCACGGGGTGCGAATAGCTACTTGCTGGTGATGGTCACCGGGGTGGCATAGGCGGTGGCCATGTCGTCGCCGAGGCCGACCGCCTCGACGTCGATGCCGAACAGGTTGCGCACCCACGCCGTCACCGCATGGTTGATGATCGGGAACGTGATGGCGACATCGATGGCGGGCGGCACGCAACCGTCCTCGCCCAACGAGCGCAGCTGTGTGTTGGAATCGAGCAGCGCGCCCAAGCCGTTGGCCTCGGCGACACCGATGATGCCCGTGCCGTTACCGAACGTGCAGAAGTCGTCGAACGCATTGTGGCCGGCGCCCTCGATCTCCCACAGCAGGCTGGGGGAGGGGGCTGCGTCGAACGCAGGCTGGGTGGCGGTGGCGAACGGCACCACCGCGTCGACCGAGCCACCGATGAAGAACGACGGCTTGTCGGGCAGTTCCGGTGCGGTGGTGCTGGTCGCGCCTTCGACTGCAGCGCCGCGGAAGGCTCCCGAGGCCAGCGAGACGTAGCCGTCGATGCGCGGATCGTCGGCCGCGGCGAGCACAGTGCCACCACCGGCGGAGTGACCGACAGCGGCGACCTTCTCGGCATCGACATGGCCGTTGAAGCGGCTGGTGGTATCGGCGCCCTGGGCCGTGATCAGTTCCAGGCCCTGCAACATGTCGTCGGCGGAATCGGCGCGGTCGCCGCTGGCCGTGCCCGACAGGACGTTCTCCATCGCCCGCGAGGGGTGGTCGACGGAGACGACGATCGTGCCCCAGCTGGCCAGGTTGGAGGTGAGGAACGAGCTCTGCACGCGCATGCCGGTGAAGCCGTGGCTGAACAGCACGACCGGGAAGGCGCCGTCGGCGACGTCGGCGTCGCGGCCGGCGGGGTAGCTGTAGGTGGAGGGCACGTCGCCGGTGAGCAGCGCCCGGATGGCCTCGCCCACGAAGTCGCGCACGTCGTAGGTCTCGGTACCGGTGGTGCCCTCGACTGCCGGGTACCAGATCTCCACCATCGGTCCCTTGGCCAGCTGGATCGTGGTGACGCCCACCGGGTAATCGCCGTACTCGCTGTAGGCCAAGGCCAGCTCAACCGGGTCGATGGTGGTCGTGGTGGCAGCCGCCTCGGTGGTGGTGGGGGCATCGGTGACCGGTGTCGTCTCGACGGTGGCGGCAGTAATGGTCTCGGTGGCAGCGGTATCCGAGGACGACGCGTCGTCGCTGCACGCAGCGAACAGGACAAGAGCGGCGATCGGGAGGGCGAGGCGTCGGGACAGCATCGGGGGAGCCTGCCATGTCGTGCCGCAGAGCGCCGTGTCGGAGACGGCCTAGGTGATCGGGTGTTCAGCCGCTATCGTGCAGTCGCCGCTGCTGGGGTCACCCCCGGTAGAGGTATGGCGACGTGGCCGAGTGGTTGAGGCAACGGCCTGCAAAGCCGTCCACATGGGTTCGATTCCCATCGTCGCCTCTCTCAGCTCCGGCAGTGAACGCCGGGCACAGCAACCTACGATCGGCCGCTCCGGCAACACCGGGTGGCCGATCGCCATTTTCCGGCCCTTGCGCCGCAAGCCGCGTACAGTGCTTCTCGCGGGGCTGATCCCGTCTCGATGCGAAACAGCGAGGGAGCCCAGTGATTAAATTCGAGCCGATCCCAGTGCGACTACTGGGTCGCACGACGTAGGTCGCAATGGAAGCGATCGCGCTCGTGGCGGCCGGTTGGGCATCGGGACTCAACGCGTACCTGACCGTGCTGATCCTCGGTGTCGCTGGCCGGCTCGGATGGGCCGAGACGCCGGTTGGCCTGCAGCAGTCGTGGGTGCTGGCCGCAGCAGGTCTGGCCTTCGCGGTGGAGTTCGTCGTCGACAAGGTGCCGTTGCTGGACAGCGCGTGGGATCTCGTGCACACGCTCGTGCGCCCGGTCATCGGCGGCATCACCGGGGTGGCCATCGCTGGTGCATCGCTCGGCCGGCCGGCGGCGTTCGCGCTTGCCGCAGGGCTTGCGCTGATCGGCCATCTCACCAAGGCCACCAGCCGACTGGCCATCAACATGTCACCCGAGCCGATCACCAACGTGCTGGCGAGTTTTGCTGAGGACGGCTTGGTCGCAGTGCTGGCCACCCTTGCGATCGCGTACCCGAAGACTGCGGCGGTACTTGCGACCATCGCCGCGGTGATCGGTGTAGTGATCGCACTCCTGCTCTGGCGGCTCGCCCGTCGCGGCTGGCGACGAGTGCGCGCCTGGATTTCGGGCCATCCTTCGCCGGTGACGAGACCTGTGCCCTGACGGTCCGGTGGGCTCGGTAGCGGATCGACCCTCGGCGCGCTGCCATGCTGGCCGCGGGGCAGTGACAGGGGGAGCACACACATGACCGGTTGGAACTTCGCGGACGTCTACGAAGCCGTCGCGGCGCGGGTGCCCGAGCGACCGTGCCAGGTGCAGGGCGACCGCACCATCACCTGGACGCAGTTCGACCAGCGAGCCGACGCGCTGGCCGCAGACCTGCTGGCCGCCGGCCTCACTCACCAGAGCAAGGTGGCTGCGTACCTGTACAACTGCCCCGAGTACCTCGAGACCTACATCGCAGCGTTCAAAGGTGGCTTCGCCCCGGTCAACACCAACTACCGCTACGGGCACGACGAGATCGCCTACCTGTTCGGCAACGCCGACGCCGAGGCCGTGGTGTTCCACGCCGCGTTCGTCGACCTGCTCGAAGGCGTGCGCCACGACCTGCCCGGCGTACGGCGCTGGTACTGCGTGGCCGACGGCACGGTGCTGGTGCCCGAGTGGGCGGTGGACTACGAGTCGGTTGTGTCGGTGCCCGCCGCCGGCCCGGTACGCGGGCCGTGGGGTCGCAGCGGCGACGACCTGCTGCTGCTCTACACCGGCGGCACCACCGGAATGCCCAAGGGTGTGATGTGGCGCCAGGACGACCTCTTCAGCGTGCTCGGTGCCGGTGGCAATGCGGTGCTGGGCGTCCCGCCGGCCGAGTCGATCGACGAGCTGGCCGAGCGCCTCACGCCGGACACGGCGGGGTTCGTACTGCTGTCCGCGTGCCCGCTGATGCACGGCACCGGCCAGTTCTCCAGCTTGATCGCGATGAACATGGGCGGCTGCATCGTGTCGCTGCCGTCGCGTCACTTCGATGTCGACGAACTGCTGGGTGAAGTGCAACGGAACCGAGTGAACTCGGTCATCATCGTTGGTCAGGCATTCGCCGGCCCGATCCTCGAGCACCTCGACGCAAATCCGGGCCAGTACGACCTTTCCAGCGTTCTCATGGTGTCGTCCTCCGGCGTGATGTGGAGCCAGGACAACAAGCAGGGCCTGCTACGGCACCTCCCGCAGGCGGCGCTGTTCGACTCGTTCGGCTCATCGGAGGCCGTTGGCATGGGCGCGTCGGTGTCCACGGCCAGCGGTGCCAGCCAGACGGCCCGCTTCCAGCTGGGCCCCAACTGCGTGGTGTTCACCGACGACGGCCGTCGCGTTCAGCCCGGCTCGGGCGAGCGCGGCCTGGTCGCCGTCGGCGGCTTCATCCCGGTGGGCTACTACAAGGACGAAGTGAAATCGGCGGGCACGTTCCGCATGTTCGAGGACCGCCGCTGGAGCGTACCGGGCGACTGGGCCGAGGTCGCCGAGGACGGCACGTTGCTGCTGCTGGGCCGCGGCTCGGTATGCATCAACACCGGCGGCGAGAAGGTCTTTCCGGAGGAGGTGGAAGAGGCGCTCAAGCAGCACGCGGGTGTGCGCGACGCGGTCGCGGTCGGCATCCCCGACCCGCGCTTCGGTGAGACCATCTGCGCGGTCGTCGAGGCCGCCCCGGGTGCGATGCCCACGCTCGAGCAGCTCAGCGAGCACGTCAAGTCACACCTCGCGCACTACAAGGCGCCGCGCCACCTGGTGGTGGTCGACACGATCGGGCGTGCCCCGAATGGGAAGGTCGATTACAAGCGGTTGACCGCCGTCGCCGTTTCGCATGTGGCCAACGGATGAGCCGTAGGGCGTGACGGAAGTCTTTACCCCCGAAAGCGGTCGCAGGGTCGCGCGCGTCGTAGAGTGCACAGCCATGGAGCAATCGCCCAGCACCTTGGCGCCCGAACAGGTCGACGTGCCGCCGGCCTCGAAGTGCCCAATCGACCACGTCGCGCTCGCCGCGTCCTGCCCGATGGGTCACACGGCCACGGACCGGCCCGTACCGCACCGTTCACGTGCAGACCTGGTGATGCGCAAGGTGTTGCGCATCCGCGAGCGCCCCGAGGGCATGACCACCGGCGCTGCCTACTCGGCGTTCCAGAAGTCGATGCTCATCTCGGCCACGCGGTGCACGCTCACCTACGTGATCTTCCCGTTCGTGCTGCCTGTGGTCGGTATCGCCCGCGGCGTCGGCCCGATGCTGGGTATCACCATCGGTGTGGTGGCCATGGTCTGCGACGTATTCTCCATCCGCCGCTTCTTCGCAGTCGACCACAAGTGGCGTTGGCACTTCACTGCGGTCGCCACCTCGGTGATCGGCCTGCTCACCATCCTCCTCGTGCAGGACATCGCTCATCTGTTGAGCTGATCGTCATGGCACCGCAGGCTGCGCCGGCCCCGCTGCGTCCCGCAGTCGGTCGTGCCACGCGTGCGGTGGCGCGCTGGTGGTGGCTTACCGCCGGCTTCGCGGCCGTCGGCATCGGCTCCATCGCCATCGTCGTGCCCGGCTTGCCCACGACTGTCTTCTTCGTCTTCGCTGCCTGGTGCTTCAGCCGTTCCAGCCCGCGCTTCGAGCAATGGGTGCTCGGCCTGCCCAAGGTCGGCCGGCTGGTTGCCGACTACCGCGCCGGCCTTGGCATGCCGCGCAGCGCCAAGCGCACGGCGCTGGTGATGATGTGGGCGGCTGTCGTGTTCAGCGCGGCCATCAATCGCGACCGGTTGTGGCTGTCGGCCGTCATCCTCACCTGCGGGCTGATCGGCTCAGTGGCCATCCTGTGGTGGGTGCCAACCAGGGCCGGCGACATCGCCGAGTGACTCACCAGCCCGCGTGGTGCAGGATGTGGGAATGGGTTTGTATCGCGAGCGGCTGTTACCGCATCTGGTCGACAAGGCATGCGGCAGTCGCGAGCTGGCGCAATGGCGCGAGCGGGTGACGCAGGGCCTGTCGGGCACGATCGTCGAGATCGGCTTCGGCTCTGGGCTCAACGTGCCCATGTACCCGACGGAGGTGAGAGACGTGTTCGCTGTCGAGCCTGCCCTGGTAGCCCGCCGGTTGGCCGAGGACCGGGTGAACAAGAGCCACGCCACCATCGTGCACGTCGGGCTCGATGGGCAATCGCTGCCGTTGCCCGACGCCAGCTGCGATGGGGCGCTGTCGACGTTCACGTTGTGCACCATCCCGGATGTTGGCGCTGCGCTGCAGGAGTTGCGTCGCGTGCTGCGGCCAGGTGGGCGGTTCCACTTCCTGGAGCATGGCGTTGCCCCCGAGGTGAAGGTGGCTGCCTGGCAGCGGCGGCTGGAGCCGATGCAACGGCGGCTCGCCGACGGCTGCCACCTCACCCGAGACCCTGTGGCGCTGGTGCGTGCCGCCGGCTTCGTCATCGAACGCCACGAGAGCCGTTTCGCCCGTGGCCCCAAGCCGTGGTCGTACATGACCGAAGGCTTTGCCGTCTCCCCCTGACGGCTGGTGGGGCAGACTGGCGCGATGAGCATTCCCGAGGAACAATCAGCCGCTGCCACCACCGGGCGGCTCGGGCCGCTGTCGGCGCTGGTGGGTACCTGGGCAGGCAGCGGGCATGGCGTGTACCCAACGATCGCGTCGTTCGACTACACCGAGGAGATCACGTTCACCGACCCGGGTACCAAGCCATTCCTGTTCTACGTGCAACGCACCCGCGCCGTGGACGACGGCCGCCCGCTGCACACCGAGGCCGGCTACCTGCGTTGGGCTGCTGGTGCTCCCGAGTGGGTGATCGCCCAACCGACGGGCATGGCTGAGGTACACATGGGCACTGCCGCGGCCGATGGCGACGATCTGCTGCTCACGTTCGTCACCGTGGCGGTCGCTGCCACGGCGACTGCCAAGTGCGTCGATTCTGTTGGCCGCACATTGCGTATCTGCGCCGACCGGCTCGAGTACCAACTGGACATGGCGGCCGTGGGCGAGGCGCACCAGCTGCATTTGCGAGCGACGCTCACCCGCAGCTGAAGGCTTTCGGAGGTCCCCACGAATTTCCCTTGACGCGCCGGACCAGACAGGCGTAGAACAAGTAGCAGACAGGTGAGCTACATACCTCACCTGTGGAACGCTGGGAAGTCTGGTCAGCATCATCACCTACCCAAGAAGGGAGGTGAGAACGGTGTTGGCCATCCTCATTGTTCTCATCGTCATTGTCCTGTCCGCACTCCTGGTCATGCTGCGCTCGCTGCACAGCATCGGCCCCTCCCAGATCGGCCTGGTCAACAAGCGCCTTGCTCGTCGCAGCCTGGCTGACGGAAACCCCGTCGCCATGCGCGGCGAAGCCGGCTACCAGGCCACACTCCTGATGCCCGGTCTCCGGTTCAAGCTGTGGCCCATCAATGCAGTCACCACCCACCCGTGGGTGCAGGTTCCTGCCGGTGAGATCGGTGTCGTCATCGCTCAGGTCGGCGGGGCCATCGAGATCGGCGCCAAGAGCGCCCACTTCGACCCCGCGTTCGGCAACTTCTCGCGGCTTGCCGCCTTCCTGGCCCACGGTGGTCAGAAGGGCGTGCAGCGCCCGGTGCTGCCCCCGGGGACCCTGGCCCCCATCCACCCGGCGGCGTTCCTGGTGATCACCGCCGACCGCGTGTACGGCATGCCCGTCTCGGGCGATCTGCGGCATCTCGCGAACTCTCGCGGAGGCCTCACACCGGCAGCATTCGGGCTGTCGGCCGAGCAGTTGATGGTGACCGGCATCGCGCCCCACGGCTCGATCGACATGGTCGGCATCGTCACCACGCTGGAAGGCGAGCCGCTGCCCAGCGGCGACATCAGCAGCCGCCTCGGCGGCTTCACCGACGTGGCAGCAATGCAGGACGACGGCGCCGCCGATGCGGAGATCATCGACACCCTGCTGGGCAGCAAGAACCAGCTGCACAACAACTACCAGGACTTCCAGTCGTTCATGGACCACGGTGGCCGCATCGGCCTGCAGCACGACCCGCTGCTGTACGGCGCCTACCTGCTCAACCCGTTCCTCGTGAGCGTGGAGATGGTGCCGATGCTGGTGGTCCGCCAGGGTGAGGTTGCCGTCGTCAAGAGCTTCGTCGGCCTGCCCACGCTCGACACCAGCGGCAAGGAGTTCAAGTTCGGCTCCATCGTGCGCCCCGGTCGTCGCGGTATCTGGCAGGAGCCGTTGCGTACCGGCAAGTACCCGATCAACCCGCGCATCTACGCCGCCGAGATCGTGCCCACGTCCATCCTCACGCTCAACTGGGCGACTGCGGTCAGCCAGGCGCACAACCTGGACTCGGCGCTCAGCCCCATCGAAGGGAAGAGCCGTGAGGGGTTCGTGTTCCGCATCGATCTGCAGGTGCAGATCCACGTCAGCGACACCAAGGCGCCGAAGGTGATCTCGATGGTGGGTACGATGCAGAACCTGGTCAACGAGGTGCTGCAGTCGGCGGTGGGCAATCACTTCCGCAACACACTGCAGCGGCTTGAGGCGGTGCGCTTCATCGAGACTCGCGACGAGGTGCAGGAGGCGGCGCTGGAAGCCGTCACCCGCTACCTGCTGGGCTACGACGTTGAAACGCGCGGCGTCTACATCCAGGACGTGATCTTCCCGGTGGAGCTGGTGAAGGTGCTCACCGAACGCGAGATCGCCAAGCAGGAGAAGGCGACGTTCCACGAACAACGCGAGGCTCAGCATGCGCGCATCGAAGTGGAAAGGGCTCGCGGCACCGCCGACATGCAGGGCCAGCTGGCCACTTCGCAGGTCAGCATCGAGATCAACCACAACACGGCCGAGGCACGCGCCGAGCAGGCACGAGGCGAGGCCTCGTACGTGGAGACCACCGCCCGCGCCGAGGCCACCAAGGTGGAGGTGCTCGGCCGTGCCGATGCCGGCCGCATCGAGGTGATCGGTAACGCCGAAGCATCGAAGGTGAAGGCGATGGGCGCTGCTGAGGCGACCCGCGCCGAAGCGGTCGGCCTTGCCGAGGCCAAGGCCGCGGAGGCGTTGGGGCTGGCCAAGGCAGAGGGTTTCGAGGCGCAGAAGGATGCCCTCGGGCCGGCGGCGACCGCGATGGTTGCTGCCATCAACGCCATTGCCGAGGGCGGCATCGATGTGATGCCCGAGGTGCTGGTCACCGGCGGCTCCAGCATGGAAGGGCTGGCGGCGTCGCTGATCAAGCGCTTCGGTATCGCTGCGCAGGCGGCGGAGGTGCCGTTGGTCGTCTCCACCAACTGACCGTCACCGAGCGATGCACTACTGGGTGCCCGCGCCGCACGGCGCGGGCACCCAGTCGTGTAAGGGCCCGTGTCGTGTAAGGGCCCGTGTCGTGTAAGGGCCCGTGTCGTGTAAGGGCCCGGCGCGTCGGGTTCAGCCGCTGTTGCGCAGGCCGGTGGCCAGGCCATTGATCGTCAGCTGGATGCCCCGGCTGACCAGTTCGTCCCTGTCGCCCCGGCGGAGACGGCGGAGCAGGTCGACCTGTAGGTGGTTCAGTGGGTCGAGGTAGGGGAAGCGGTCGCTGATGCTGCGCGCAAGGGTTGGGTTGTCGGCCAACGGGCCGGCACCGGTGAGCCGGCGCAGCCACTGCCTGCAGCGTTCGTGTTCGGCGCCGATCTCGGCCATCACCTGACTGGCGAACTCCTGGTCGTCGGCCAGTTCGGCGTACCGGGCAGCGATGCCCAAGTCGGTCTTGGCGAGCACCATTCCCATGTTCGACAGCACCGACCGGAAGAACGGCCACTCGTCGTTCATCCGGGCGAGCAGCGCAGCGCGCTCGGGCGAGCCGTCGGCCCATTCGGCGAAGGCGGTGCCGGCCCCGAACCAACCGGGCAGCATCACGCGGCACTGGCTCCAGCTGAATACCCACGGGATCGCGCGCAGGTCTTCGATGCGGTCCGAGCTGCTGCGTGAAGCCGGGCGACTGCCAATGTTGAGCGTCGCGATCTCGTTGATCGGAGTCATTTGCCGGAACAGTTGCACGAAGCCGGGTGTGCCGTAGACCAGCGCGCGGTAGTGGCGCAGGGAAATCTCGGACAGGGCACTCATCGCGTCGAGGAACTCTGGCGGCGGTTCGGTCTCGTCGCCCCCAGGCAAGCTGGCCTCGATGGTCGCGGCGACGAGGGCCTCCAGGCTGCGGCGGGCGAGGGATGCATCGGCGTAACGGGCGGCGATCACTTCGCCTTGCTCGGTGAGCCGCAGGCTGCCGTCGACCGCGCCGCGGGGCTGGGCGAGGATCGCGTGGTAGCTGGGGCCGCCACCACGCCCGACGGTGCCGCCACGCCCGTGGAAGAAGCGCAGCGCGATCCCGTGCTCGGCGGCTGCGGCCACCACCTCGACCTCGGCTCGGTAGAGCGCCCAGTTGGAGGCAAGGTAGCCGCCGTCCTTGTTGCTGTCCGAGTAGCCGAGCATCACTTCCTGGCGGCCGCAGCGCGAGGCGTGCAGCCAGCCCACGTACTCCGGCACTGAGAACAACTCGCGCATCACGTCGCCGGCATGCGCCAGGTCGTCGATGGTCTCGAACAGCGGCACGATGTCGAGCGCGAGTCTGCTGTCGTCGCCCGGCACCAGCAGGCCGGTCTCCTTCAGCAGTACGGCCACCTCCAGCAGATCGCTCACCGACTGGCACTTCGAGATCACGTCGTGGCGGATGATCATCGCCCCGAACCGTTGGCGAGCATCGCCCGCAGTGCGCAAAATGGCCAGCTCGTCGATGGTCTCGGCGCTGTACTCCACGAACGCGCTGGCCAGCGGCCGCGGTGAGCGCAGCTCGGCGCGCAGCAGCGCGACCCGATCGGCCTCGCCGAGTGCCCGGTAGTCGGCGCACACACCAGCGGTGGTCAGTAGTTCGGCGACTGTGCTCTCGTGAACGTCGCTGTTCTGGCGCAGATCAAGCGAGCAGAGGTGGAACCCGAAGCAGGCAACGGCCTCGCGAGCGGGGGCCACATGCGCATCGGCGAGCGCCGCAGCACCGTGCGACCGCAGCGAGGCATCCACGATGTTGAGATCGTCGATCAGTTCCTGCGGGTCGGCGTACGGCGCCCGGTCGCTGACGGGCGGTGGCCCGGGCACGGTGCCCAGCGTTGCGGTCGCGGTTGCGGCCAGCCGCGAGTACATGCCGCGCAGTGCCCGCCGGTAGGGCTCGTCGGCCCGGAATGGTGAATCGTCGCCGGAGGCCTCGGCCAAGGCGGTGACGGCGGGGGAGGGGGTGACCAGTCGCGACGACAATGACAGGTCGAGGCCCAGCGACAGCAACGTGAGCAGGTGATGACGCAAGGCGGTGGTGGCCTGTCGTTCTACTGCCCACCGCAGTACTTCGGCGGTGACGTACGGGTTGCCGTCGCGGTCTCCGCCGATCCATGAGCCCATGCGCACGACAGGGTTCAGCTCGGCCCGCAGTTCCGGCGCGAGCGCTCGTACCTGTTGTTGCATGTCGAGCTGCAGTCGGGGCAACTCCGTGAGCAAGGTGAGTTGGTAGTAGCGCAGCGCGTCGTCGACCTCGTCGCGCACGCGCAGCTTCGAGAGGCGCAACAGCGCCGTCTGCCACAGCGTCAGTACGTGCACCTTCAGCTCGGCATCCCAATCCGCCTGCTCTATCGGGTCCATCTGTAACCGGCCGCGTAGCTCGAGCATCGTCGCGATGCGGCGCTGCGTGTCGAGGATGGTCTTGCGGCGAACCTCGGTGGGGTGGGCGGTGAAGACGGGGCTGACCTCGACGCGCTGCACGAGCCGGGTGATTGCCGCTGGCGAGTGGCCGCGGTGCGCGGCTGCCGTCAGCGCGTGGGCCACGGTGCCTTCCTGCGGCGGGGAGCCGATGCCGCGGTGGTGCCGGCGACGCCGCGCCTGGTGCACGTCCTGGGCGATGTTGGACAGCAACGAGAACCAGCTGAAAGCGCGGATCACGTGCTGCGCGGTCGCCATGTCCATCCCGGCGAGTTCGGCGCTGAGGGCATGTTCGTCGGCGATACCAGACCGCCGAACGTCGACGGCCACCTTGCGCACCCGCTCGACGGTTGCGAACACATCGGGGCCGGCGTGTTCGGCGATGACGTCACCGAGCACGCGGCCGAGGAGCCGGATGTCGTCGTCGGGGCTGTCGG
>Ga0105047_10000741_pt1 | contig 56749 bp, 50 predicted proteins | sample MAT04_FD_78384 | JGI IMG/M metagenome (GOLD analysis project Ga0105047, IMG submission 78384) | Freshwater microbial communities from Lake Fryxell liftoff mats and glacier meltwater in Antarctica - MAT-04 (megahit assembly) | ecosystem: Environmental > Aquatic > Freshwater > Ice > Liftoff... | reverse complement strand
GGGTCAGAGGCTAGAGGTCAGGGGTCATAGGACGGAAAAGGAACAGGGGGAAGCGAGGAAACCAAGAGGGGTTTTGGTTAGACTGACTTCTGACTTCCGGCCTCTGACTTCTGCGCGATTTCGGCCAATATCGCGCGGGCGGCGGCGACGGGGTCGGGGGCTTTGAAGATGGGACGGCCGACGACGAGGAAGCTGGAGCCGGCGCTGGCGGCTTCGGCGGGGGTCAAGACGCGGGTCTGGTCGTCGGCCTTGGCGTCGCGGGGGCGGATGCCGGGGGTGACGAGGGCGACTTCGGGCGGGAGGACGGCGCGGAGCGGGACGATCTCGAGCGGGGAACAGACGAGACCGCGGAGGCCGGAGTCGATCGCGAGTTTGCCGAGTCGAACGACCTGTTGCTCGGGCGAATCCGTGACCCCCGTCTCGGCGAGGCCGGCGGCGCTGGTGGAAGTCAGGACGGTGACGCCAAGCAGGAGGAGGTGTGGGGCGGATTGCTGCTGGGCCTTCACGGCCCATTGCATCATCTCGCGGCCGCCGCTGGTATGCAGCGTGAGCATCTGGATGGGGAGCTTGGAGAGGGATTCGACGGATTTCGCGACGGTGTTGGGGATGTCGTGGAGCTTCAGGTCGAGGAAGACGTTGAAGCCCAGGCCGGCGATCTCGCGGACACACCCGGGGCCATTGGCGGTGAACATTTCGAGGCCGATCTTCACCCAGCGGACAGTGCCTTGGAGCTGCCGGAGAACGGGGGTGACGTCACGGGGAGTCTGGGCATCGAGGACGAGGATGAGGTCGCAAGCCATGGCGAAAAATGCTGACGGCCCGGCCGGGGCATCGCCAATGTTTTCTTTACGCCCTGTGTCTTCCGCCGCCTTTGCCTGCCCCGCCAAGCTGAACCTGCTCCTCGCCGTCACCGGCCGGCGGCCGGATGGGTTTCATGAACTCGTCTCGGTCGTGGCGCCGGTGGAGTTTGGCGACACGCTGACGGTCGGACCGGCGGACGACTTCTCGCTGATCTGCAACGACCCGACGGTGCCGGCGGATGGAACGAATCTGGTGTTGAAGGCTGCGCAGGCGTTTCGCGCGGCGACGGGCTGGAACGGCGGCGCGTGGTTTGAGCTCACGAAGCGAATCCCGATGGGTGCGGGATTGGGCGGTGGCAGCAGCGACGCGGCGTCGGCGTTGAGGGCGCTCAACGGGCTGGCCGGCGGATTGCTCGCGCCGGCGGCGCTGGCGCAGGTCGCGGCGGAGGTGGGGTCGGATTGCCCGTTGTTTCTGGCGGGCGGGCCGGTGGTGATGCGCGGACGGGGCGAACGCGTAGAGCAGCTGCGGGAGCCGGCGGCGGGGCGGTTGCGCGGCCGGCGGGTATTGATTTTCAAGCCGGGTTTCGCGGTGGCCACGCCCTGGGCGTTTGCCCGGATTGCGGCCCGGTCGGGGGCCGGCTACCGGCCGGGGGCGGAGGCCGAGGCGCGGCTGGCGAATTATCTCCACGTGGTCGGCGCAGGAGCCGCCGGGGATGCGGAGTTGTTCAACGATTTGGAGTGCGATGTGTTCGCCAAGTTTGTCGCGCTGCCGGTGCTGCTGGAGCAGTTGCGCGGGCAGTTCGGGCTGTTCCCGCGAATGAGTGGCAGCGGGAGCGCCTGCTTCGCCTTGCTGCCCGAGGGAGCGTCGGTCGCGGCGGTGACGGCGGCCGTGCGGGCGGCTTGGGGGCCGTCGGCGTTGGTCATAGCGACGCGGCTGGCGTAAATCCGCATTGACCCATCGCGGCTGGGGCGCGTTATCGTCCGGCGCCGCCTGCATCACCCTGTGCCGGCGGCGTTTCGCAACTCCATGGCCGAACCGCTCAAAACCGAGACCACCGTGTCAGGCATCTCTGCCTCGCAGGGGATCGCTTATGGGCAGATTTTCGTTTTCATCCAGAGCGACGTCGAGGTGCCGAACTACGAGGTGGACGCGGACAAGCGCGTCGCCGAGATCGCCCGCTTCGAGCAGGCGCTGCTCGAGACCCGGCAGCAGATCACGAAAATCAAGAACGAGGTGGAGAAAAACCTCGGGGCCGAGGAGGCGATGATCTTCGACGCGCACCTGCTCGTACTCGAGGACCAGGCGCTGATCGGCGAGACCATCCGCGATTTCGAAAAGACGGGGCGCAACATTGAGACGTGCTTCAACCAAATATCGTCCCGCTATATCCAGGCGTTTGCCGAGATCGACGACGAGTATCTCCGCGAGCGCGCCGGCGACATCCGCGACGTCGCGCAGCGGGTGCTGCAGAATTTGCTCGGTCAGGCGGAGAGCAGCCTGAGCCGCCTGGCCGACAAGCGCATCGTGGTGGCCACGGATATCTCGCCGTCGGATTCCGCCAGCATTGACCGGGGCCAGGCGCTCGCACTGGTGACCGACTCGGGCAGCCGCACGAGTCATGCGGTGATCGTGGCGCGATCGATGAAGGTGCCGGCGGTGGTGGGGGTGCGCGACCTGACGACGCGGGTGAAGAACGGCGACTGGGCGCTCGTGGACGGCTACGACGGGGTCGTCATCCTCAATCCGTCCGAAGCCACGCTGTTCCGCTACGGCAAGATCCAGGAGCAGAAGAGGACCTTCGAGTCGCGTTTGCTGCAGGCGAACGACCAGCCGGCGGTCACGCTCGACGGCGTGAAAGTTTCATTGCTGGCAAACATTGAGCGGGTGGAGGAGCTGCCGATGGTGATGGATTATAAGGCGCAGGGCATCGGGCTGTACCGGACCGAGTATCTTTTCCTCAACACGGCGCGTCTGCCGACGGAGCAAGAGCAGTTCATCGCCTACCAGACGGTGGTGAAGGCGCTCACGCCGCGCCCGGTCATCATCCGCACGCTCGACCTCGGCGGCGACAAGCCGATGACGGGTCATCCGCACCTGTTTCCGAAGGAGGACAACCCGTTCATGGGTTTCCGCGCGATCCGGTTCTGCCTGGTGCACACGGATATCTTCAAGGACCAGCTGCGCGCCATCCTGATGGCCAGTGCGTTTGGCAAGGTGCAGCTGATGTACCCGATGATCAGCGGCGCGGATGAGCTGACGAAGGCCAACGCCGTGCTTGCCGAGTGCATGGCCGAGCTGAAAGGGCGCGGCGTGGCGTTTGACGAGAAACTCGAGGTCGGCGCAATGATCGAGATTCCCAGCGCGGCGGCCACGGTGGACCTGCTCGCGGAGCAGTGCGCGTTCTTCAGCGTCGGCACCAATGACCTGATCCAGTACCTGCTGGCGATCGACCGGGTGAACGACCGGATCGCGCACCTTTACGAGCCGACGCATCCCGCGGTGATTCGCACGCTGAAGCAGATCGTGGACGAGGCGCACCGGAAGAACATCCCCGTGAGTGTCTGCGGCGAGATGGCGGGCGACCCGATCTTCGCGCCGCTGCTGCTTGGGCTTGGCATCGACGCATTGAGCATGTCGCCGGCCTGGCTGCCCGCGGTGAAATATCTCGTGCGGGCGATGACGATGGCGGATGCGAAGAAGCTGGCGGCCGAGGCGCTCACGATGGGTTCGCCCAAGGAAATTTACGCCAAGTGCGACGCGTTTTACCGCGAGCGGGTGAAGGTGGAGTGAAGGTCGCAGATTATTTCACGCCAAGGCGCAAAGCCGCAAAGATCCCGAACGTCCGAGCAGGGAGCTGCCGGTAAGTAGCAATTCTCTCAATGCCGCAGTTCTGGGCGGCTTGGCGACTTTACGTGCGCCCAAATCTACTTACGCCACGGAGGCCGGCCACATCGGCGGGAACTGGGGACCGCGGAATTTTTCGCCGGGGGCGGGGTGCTCGGGGTAGCGCCCCATCATCCATTCGTTCATGTGCACCTGGCCCGGTCGGTAGGTGCATTCGCCAGACATGACGTGGGAGACGATCGCGCGGCGCCGGGACGGAGAGAAATTGCGGTCACTGCCGTGGAGCAACAGGCCGTGATGGAACGATACCGCGCCCTTGGGAATGATAACGGGGACCTCACGCGTGACGAAGCCGTCGGGGAGCTTCGGCTTTTGCGTATCGTTGCCTGAGATCCCGTCGGGCAGGGTCCAGATACCCAACTTATGGCTGCCCTCGAGGAAAACCATCGGGCCGGACTCGGGAAGGACATCGTCGAGCGCGATCCAGCAAGTGACGGTCTGGCACTCGGCGATCATCTGCCAGTAGGCCCAGTCCTGATGGTAGGTGACGACCCGTCCCCCATGCGGCGGTTTGTCGAGGAGCTGGTCGTGCCACATTTTGATACTGGGCGCGCCGATGAGCTGCGCGGCGATGTGGCCGATCTTTTCGCTGAGCACGGTGGCGGCGAGGGTGGTGTCGGCCTTCCAGGTGTTGTCGATCTTGATGAGGTCCGCGGGCTCGCGGCGCAGGGTGGTGACGTCAGGGGGTGAGCCCTTGTCGTACTGGCCGGCGATGACGCGGTCGGCGGCGGCGTTGATGGCAGCAACTTCCGCGTCGGAAAACAGTTTCCCGTGAATGTGATAGCCGCGCTGGTCAAAGAGCGCGATTTCGCCGGGGGAGAGGGTGGAGGAGCCAGTCGGGGCGGACGCGGTTTTCATCAGGGGTGGGGGTAAGACGAAGCAGAGAGAGGCCAGCCCGGCTGGCCGTCAAAAATAATCCACGTGGGACGGCATCGTGGCTCAATGGGGGTCGAGTTTTATCGGCGACATCCGGTGTAAGCTGTCGGGGGTAAACCCCGACCCACGACGAGCCGGTTCACCGTGCGGCCTTCCGGATCTTCAGTTTCAGGCCCGACCAGGTCTTGTCGACGGCGCACACAAGTATCTGGAAAAATCGGGCGTGGTGGAGAAGGAACCCCGGAACCCGGGAAACGAAAGTCAGGCCGTTTTATTCGCGGCTTCCGTGTTTCCCCCGTCCGGCCATGCAGGAACAGCTCCCGCTCACACGGTCCGTTCGATCTCCGGGAACGCCTTCGAGTAGTGGAACACTTCGACGGAGGCGCGTAGGCCGGCGGCCCAGAAGGGGTCTTTTTCGTATAGAGCGCGCACGTCACCGTATTTTTCGACGTCCACGATCCACATGCCGCCGATGGCGCGGTCGTCGGACTCCTTCCTTAGCGAGCCGGCCACGCGCACCCGGGCTTCGTTGGCCTTCAGGAAGGCGAGATGGGCAGCCATCAACTCAGGGCGGAGATGGCGCTGGCTGGGATCGTCGCGGAATTGAATGACGAAAAGCATGGGGTTGGTCTCGGGGAGAAACGTTGAACAGGGAAACAGGCTGAGTCAGGCGTAAAATCTGATCCCGCGAAGGGAACCTATCATTTGCCAGTGGCACGATAGTGGCTCTCTATTCAAACCATCATGGCGACATCCACCACCGGCGCCGAAGCCTTTGACATCACCGTACGGGTAGGGTGCAGCCTGACCTACGCGGTCACGGGCTCGGCGACGCTGCTGCTCAACATGAAGCCGCGGCCGGACCGGCGGCACGTGGTGCTGGATGAGAGCCTGGTGCTGGGAAAGAACCTGCGGACGGATGTGTTCGACGACAGTCACGGCAACCGCGTGCACCGGCTTTCGCTGCCGGCGGGCCGGCACGAGATGCGCCACGATGCGATCATCCGGGTCTACGCCCAGCCGGACAACCACGACCTGATGAACACCGCGCCGCTGCCGCCGGCCGACCTGCCGCCGGGAGTGCTACGCTACACGCTGCCCAGCCGGTACTGCGACTCAGACAAGCTGGGGCAGTTCGCATGGGATAAATTTGGAACCGTTGAGCACGGCTGGCCGCGTGTGCAGGCGATCAGCCATTGGGTGCATAACAACATCGAGTATCGCTACGGCTCCGGCCTGCCGCACCTCTCGGCGTGGGACGTGCTGCAGCGCGGCTATGGCGTCTGCCGGGATTTTGCGCACCTGGCCGTGGCGCTGAACCGGACCTTCAATATCCCCGCCCGCTACGTGACGGGTCACCTGCCGGACATCGGCGTGCCGGATCCGGAGAACCACATGGATTTTCACGCGTACGGCGAAGTTTACCTCGGAGGGGAATGGTTTACGACGGATGCGCGCTTCCACAAGCCGCGCATCGGTCGGATTAAAGTGAGCTGCGGACAGGACGCGGTGGACGGAGCGTTTTCCACGATTTATGGCGGCGCGAGCCTGGCGTGGTTTGACGTCTGGGCGTATCAGATCCCGCGCGGCGCCGTGGCGGTGGGTGACCCGCTGGATTTCACCAAGCGCCTCGACAACTCGTGGACGGTGGTGACAGACCGAGGGCGCTAGGCGTAGGCCGCCTGCTGGCAGGCGCTCAGTCGGAGCGCGAGCGAGCTCGCGGCCTACATCGGAATGGCGAAGTTCGGTTCAGAAGAATTTGCCGAGGGACGCCGCGGATTCATCTGAAAAATACCGCCGATCCTATTGGTGGCCTGGCGGTAGAACTTGAAATTGGGTTCGGTTTCGGGCCGGCCGTCCTTCCAGTTTGAGAAAGCGCGGAGCTCGGCGCGTCCCAAGCGTCGCTTGGCGTCCGCTGTGCGTTTGACGGTGATGTTCACCCGGGGTGTCTGCGGCTCTTTCCCGGGTTTCCGGGTCACGGCCGCAGCCGAGGTGACGAGGCCGCGCGCGATGAGGCCGGCGCTGCCCTCGGTTTCGCTGTCGAAGATGAAAATCGGGGCGCCTGGCGCGATGGCTTTGCCGCCATACATGGTCTTCTGCGCGTTGAAGATTAACGGCTTTGCCGACGGATCGCCGACCTCGACTTTGATCAGGAAAACCAAGGGTGATCCGTCAGGTACGTTGCAGGATTACCTTGCCCGTTTCCGGGTCGACCGGGGCGGAGGTGTGTTCGTGGACGATTTTCCAGCCCCGCGGCGATAGTGAAGCGGCCAGGTCAGGCGGTTTTGCATCGCCCGCAGTCTCTGGCCGTCGGCAGACATGCCCTGATAGGTGACAAGGGCGTGGGCAAACGCCAGGTCGGGTCCGGAGGTGATTTGGATGTAGTCTAACTCGACGACCACCCGTTCGGAAGCGGAGTGATTTAAACCACCCTGCTGCCTCTTTCCGTCAGGCTGTGATGCCCCGGTACGACCATTGGACCCAGAGTTCGAAGACACAGACATCCGGGTCATATAGACCGGCGAAGTCATTGACGTTCCTGGCATAAACGGCGGCCTGATAGTCACCGAATATCCGGTGGATCGGCTGTTCAATTTCGCTCATCGCCAGATCGACCGCCGTCAGCTCACGCGGTACCGGTGTAGTGCCTGTAAGTTTCCTTGATCATCCGGATCACGTCATCGGCGGACTGGGAGTTCGTCTTGGTGATGGCGAGGGTGCCAAGGCCCACGCTGCGGGCGGCGAAGGGCGCGCTGTCAACGGTCAGGCCGCCCTGTTCTTTGAACTAAGTGAACAGGTCCTCGCCGGCGGCTTGGGCGTCGTCGACGGACATCAGGGAGTGGCGATACTGGATGATGGCCTCGGTGAACGAAATGCAGGCGTCGGAGACGCAGTATTCAGGGGAGGAATTGGACATAAAATGCGATTGGGTGGATCTGAGGCTCCGCGCGGGCGGAGCAATAGCATTCTAAGAAGACTTGAACAAGCGGCGGTCATCTTCCAAGTCGTTCCACTTGCTGTAGTCATCGACTGGCTGGAGTGCTAATTTGTGATCGACGACGACGATGAGAAATTTCGTCAACTTGCCTTTCAGTTCTTTTGGGTGGCCGCGGCCATCGAGAATCAGATGACCATCTATAACTGTCCAACCGCCTTTCCCTCTCTCGGATATGAGGCAACTTGAAGCGGTGAAGATATACGTTTGGTCGGACTTCAACTCTATGGAATCTCCCTGCATCCCAAATGACCGAGAATAAATTCCAGACATGCCTTCCTTCAAAGTGTGGTCTGATGCGCGGCTCAAACAAACTACTGCTGCAAAAATTAAGAACCCGGCTAACGTCTCCAGGCTGTTTGCCATAACTCAGCTTCGTTGGCTGTTTCGTTTTCCAATCCGAAAAGAATTACCTCCCCGCCTTGATCCCGCTCGCCAGCAACGTCTCGAAATGCGGCTCGTTTTCCTCGCGGGCGACGGCGGTGACTTCGACTTTGGTGAAGCCGGCTTTTTTCAGGAAGCCGTGCAGGGCGCTTTCCTTGAAGCCGAGCCAGACGTCGGCGTAAATCTCGCGGGCTTTCTCGAAGGAGTGTTCGTTGAGGTCGAGGATGAGCAGCTGGCCGCCGGGCTTGAGGATGCGGTAGGCCTCAGTGACAGCGGTCTGCGGGTGCTGGGCGTGGTGCAACGCCTGGCTGAGGATGGCAAGGTCCACGGACTTGTCGGGGAGGGGCACGTCCTCGATGTCCCCCTGCTTGTAGGAAAGGTTCGCGAGGCCGTTTTTCAGGGCGAGCTCGGTGCCGACCTCGACCATCTTGGCGGAGTTATCAATGCACCAGACCTGCTTCGCGCGGTGGGCGAGCAGCTGGGAGACGAGGCCCTCGCCGGCGCCGAGGTCGGCGATGGTGATGGCGGGAGTGAGTCGGAGCGCGAGGTGGCCAAGGGCCTCCCAGGAGCGGCCGGGGCAGTAGTTTTTTCCGAGTCGGCCGGCGATCAGGTTGAAGTACTGTTCCTGCGTCCGACGGCGTTTTTGGAGGCTGCGGTCGAGATTGTCACGGTCGTCGGCCAACGCGGGCAGGTCGGTGACGGAATCAATCGCGGCGCGGAGCAAGGTGAGGGTCTTCGGGGCGAGGGCGGCGCGCAGGGAATAGAACGCCTTCTTTCCCTCGCGCCGATCGGACACGAGACCGGCCTGGCGGAGGAGGGCGAGTTGCGAGGAGATGCGGGACTGGCCCATGCCGAGGATTTCCTGGAGCTCGGCGACGGAGAGTTCCTCGCGCAACACGAGGGCGAGGAGACGCAGCCGGGTGGGGTCGGAGAGGATTTTGAGGATATCCCAGGAGGCGTTCACGCGGTCGGGAGGCTGGGGAGCGGGCGACTTAAAGGCAACAGGTTAGGATGTTTTAACGCGAAGCCGCCAAGCCGCAAAGTTCTGCCCAGATATGATGGGGGTTTCCTTCGCGTGCTTGGCGGCTTTGCGTGTAACTTTCGGAGTTTGAACCACGAAGATGGGGAAGGGCACCAAGACTGATCATCATTCAGTGCTCCGAAACCTTCGTGGTCTCATTCATCTTTGTGGTGAAAATGGATCGGAATTGGGCACAAAAAAGCGCCGTCCGGTGAGGGACGGCGCTGAAGGGGAAGCCCAGCTCAGGCTTTGTAGAGCTCGATGCCGACGACGGTGTAGCTTTCGTCGGAGGCACCGGTCTTCACCTTGACGCTGTCGCCGGTCTTCTTGCCGAGGAGCGCGACGCCGAGGGCAGTCTTGTAGGAGATGATGTTCGCGTCCGGGTCGCCGTCCCAGGCGCCAAGGATCGTGTAGCGGCTGGTCTTGCCATTCTCGGCCTTGATCTCGACGACAGTTCCGGCGCTGACCTGCTCAGTGGAGGCTTCCTTGAAGTCGCTGATGCGGGCGCGACCGAGGTCCTTCTCGAGGTTTGTCTTCTGGGCCATGAGGACCTGCTGGTCCTGCTTGGCCATCTTGTATTCGGAGTTTTCCTTGAGGTCGCCGTGCTCGCGGGCGGTGGCGATGGCCTTGGAGTTTTCCGGGATCTTCTTGGAGACGATGATCTCGTATTCCTCGCGCTTGCGCTCGAACGAGGCCTTGGACACGAGGAGTTGCTCCTCCTTGCCCTCGGCGTCAGCGGCGACGAGCGACTGGATCTTGGGGAAGATTTTGATGAAGCGGGCGAGGAGGGACTTCTTAGTGAGTTCCTCGAAGCCCTGGTTCAGCATGAGGGTGTTCGCGAGGTCGCGGGCAGTCTCCGGGTCGGCGGTGGACAGCAGGTCGGCGATCAGGTCGGTGTCCTCGGACAGGATGTCGGCCAGCGGGATGCGGCGGGCGCTGGAGGCCTGGAGGGCCTCGTAATCAATGGCGAAGAACACGGCGCCGAGGAGGCGGGGCGTGATCAGGTCGTTGAGCAGCTTCGCGAACTTCTTCGAGTGACGGTTCTTGACGATCCACAGGAGGACGGGGGCGCGGAGATTTTGCTCGGTCTGCCACCGCTTGAGGGCGGCGGCGAGTTCGTCGGCGTGACCATTCTCGATGAGGAAGTTGATGCACTCGGTCGTGAACTTGCCCTGCGAGGTCTTGAGGAGGGTGAAGACGATGTCGCGGGACTCGACGGGGTGGGTGGCCTTGACCAGCTCGAGGAAGGTGGACTGGAAGTGGACCGGGATTTTTTCCGCGATGGCGGGCAGGTCGCGGGCGTTGGCGATGAGGGCGGCTTGGGAAGGTTCAAAGACCTCCTCGGATCCGGCGAGCTTGGCGAGGTCGTCGCGGACGGACGCGCCATAGAGGCGCTCGGACGCATCGAGCTGGTTGCTGTCCTTCACGCCGTCGGCGACGGTCTTGAGGACGGCGAGGAGGTCGGTCTTGATCTCTTTCTTGGCGACGGTGGCGACAAGCTCCTCGGCCAATGCGATGCGGCGGCGGGCGGAACGGGTGGAGTGGAACTGTTCGAGAATCTCGTCTTCGGCCGAGACCGGCGTCTCGCGGAGGACGAAGAGCTCGGTCTTCTTTTCGGGGGTCTGAATGCGCGGATCCTTGCCGATGGCCTTCTTGGCGGCGGACCACCATTTCTTGTATTTGTCCTCGCCGACGACCTGCGTGAGGGTGATCTCGAGGTCGATGGCGCTCGTGGCGTGGTTGGGATAGGCCTCGAGGGCTTCGGCGACGAGCTGGGCCGGATCATCGGCGATGAGCTCGGCGATCTTCTTGGGCTCGGTTTCCTTGCGGACGAGAAGGTGCTTGGCCGGCAGGACTTCCATCGTGTTCAGGCAGAACGCGGGGTCCATTGGATGGGCCTTCTTTCCCTTGAAATCGATGAGGAGGCGTTGGGCGGAATCGTCGTAAGACTTGATCTGGCCAAACCCCCAGCTCCGGTGGATCACGTAAGAACCCGGTTCCATAAGCTCAAGTTTGGCTTTGGACGCCTTCAAGGACGGGTTTTTGGCAATGAGTGCGGAGAGGGCTTCTGAATTCATAGTTACGAAAGTGATGGCCTGAACGGGTTAGTTGAGCGGAGAATGGCCAACCTTGTCAAACAGTGTGTCTAAATCGTCTTTTTCGGGTGCTGCCACCCCTAACGCCCGCCTAACCGCTTGGCCGGCCGCTGTCAGCCTGCTGGCCCGCTGGCTGGACCGCCGCGAGCGGATCGATGAGCTCATCGATTCACTGCCGCCCGGCCTGAGCGGCCCGGAACGGGCGCGCTGCCAGCATCTCGTGTTTGGCGTGGTCCGGCATTTCGGCCGGCTGGAAGCCGCCCTCCAGCGGTTGGTGTCACATCCCCCGCGGTTTCCGACCCGCGCGGTGCTGTTCATGGCGGGTTACGAGCTGATCGAGGCGGCGGATTCGCCGGCCGCCGACGGATTGGTGGCGAAGATTGTCCACCACGCGGTGGAGCAGACGAAGTCCGTCGCAAGCAAGTCCGAGGCCGGCTTGGTCAATGCGGTCGTGCGCAAGCTGGCCCTGGCGCTGGCTGTGCCGCCCCCGCCGAAGTTGGCGTCGGCGGACGTGCTGGCGGAATACTTCTCTCATCCGGACTGGCTGGTGAAACGCTGGCTGGTGGATTTCGGAGCCGACTCGACACGTAAGCTGCTCGAATGGAATCAGCAGCCGGCGACGGTTTACGCGCGGTGGAGAGGTCCGGAAGGCGAACCCGTGCCGGATTTTCTGAAGCCGACGCAATGGTCCGGGTTTTACGAAGTGCCCTCGGGCAAATGGTCGCACGTTGAGCCGCTGCTGAAAAGCGGGAAAATCTACCTGCAGGATCCGGGCACGCGGCTGGCGGTGGAGCTGCTGGCTCCGCAGGCGGGCGAGACGGTGCTGGATGGTTGCGCCGCGCCTGGCGGCAAGAGCCTGCTGATGGCCGATGCGATGAAGACCGGTAGGATTGTGGCGATGGACCTGCCGGGGCCGCGCATTGCGCGGCTGAAGGAAAATCTTTCCCGCACCCAGGGCGTGGAAGTGGCCTTGGTGCAGGCTGACTTGCTGGCGAATCCGGCGCCGACCTTGTACGAACACAAGTTGCCGGACAGTTACGATGCGGTGATCATCGATGTGCCGTGCTCGAACACGGGTGTGATGCGTCACCGCGCGGACGTAAAATGGCGGCTCGAGCCCCGCGATTTCGACAAACACGGCCGCCAGCAGCTCGCGCTGCTGCATGCGGCGGCGCGGCTCGTCGCGCCGGGCGGTCGGATCGTCTACTCGACCTGCAGCATTGACCCCGAAGAGAACGAACGGGTCATCAAGGCTTTTTTCGACAGCCGTGCGGGCGGGCCCTTCAAGCTGGCCGGCAGTGCGATCAGCCAGCCGTGGGTGACGGGGCATGACGGCGGGACGGCTTTCTTGCTGCGCAAGAGCTGAGGAAGATGCTGTCAGCCCTCAGCGGTCAGCGATCAGCTGAATTCGCCGGGAACGGTCGTTTCCTATTCTGGAGCTGAAGGCTGAAAGCTGATTGCTGACGGCTCTTGTAGCGGCGCCCCGCGCTGGCTACGGCACCAGGTCAAATACGTCCACGCGTTCCGGGACTTCGGCCGAGCCGTTGAGGAAGGTGAACTCAATCGTGGTCGCCGTGGCGACGAGCAGCTCGTACCGTCGGATGTCCCATTTGGCGACGGGTTCGCCATTAAGGCGCGTGACGAGGTCGCCCGGCTGGATGCCGGCGGAGGCGGCGGGCGAGCCGGGTATCACGCTGGCGACGCGCCAGTAGGCGGGCGTCTTCGTGAAACTCAGGCCGGCGCTGCGGCGCGGCTCGGGCGCGATGGGCGCAAACGTGTCGCGCTGGAACGTCACTTGATTGTGCTCTTGGTCGAAGGTGACCGTGAAGTTTTTCAGGATACCGCCGCCGAGGGAGGCGAGTTCGTCGGTGATATCGGCGACGGAACGGACGAGCTTATAATCGCCGATGATGAGCGTGTCGGCGAGCCGGCCGACCTGCTGCGCGCGGTCACCGGTGAGAGTGCCGACGGTGGCGCCGGGCCGGGGCGGCACGGCGAAGACGGGGTTGAGGCCCACGGGATTCAGGCTCAAGGCCGCGTCGCTGCCGGAGTCGATCAGCGCGGCAAATGTCCGGTCGCCGAGCCGCACGGCAATGATGGGGGTCTTGCGGTCATTGTTGAAGGGAATGGTGGAGCCCATGATCGTGGCTGCGGCACCGCGGCGCTGGAGGATGACCTGACTGTGGGGATAATCGAGCGTCAGCAGCGTCTCGCGGAACAGCGGGAAGCCGAGGATGGCGTCGATCTTCATGCCCAGGTGGGCGGAGAGCGGCGCGCAGTCGTAGATGAGCGCCTGCACATCCTCAAAGCGCGCGCCATCCAGCTCGACGCGGCGGAGCATGGTGGGGGCGAGCAAGGCGGTCTCGCCCTCGGCGGATTTTACACGGACGAGCGGGGTGCCGGGTGGGAACGGGTTTTTCCCGCCGTAGCGGGCGGCGAGTTCCGGCGAGATCAGGGTGACGGAAGCGCCGGTATCGATGAGAAAGTGATAGGGCCCGTGCTTGTCCCACTGGGCCTCGACGACGAGGTAATTGGAAACCGTGAGCGCGGACAGGATGACGAGGGGCGAGGCGAGTTTGGTGCGGCCCGGGCGGGGCGGCTCGCGGTGAAACGAAAAACAACCCGTAACCAGCGCGAGGGCGATGGTGGCGGCGAGCCAGCGGACAAGGCGGGACGGAACGGCAGGAGGCACGGCGAAGGTGAAACGAAGAACGGTTCGCCGCCCGACGCCAAGGCGCAAAGGGAGGGACGGAAGGAAACCCGGATGGCTATCGCGAAAACGCGGAGGGACGGCCGCCTGCGCTCTCCGGGCTGGGGCGAGACGAGGAAAGACGAAGTCGAAGGCGTTTAACGCGAAAACATGGCACCGCGGATGACGACCAAAATGCAGAGGTCTCGCTTCGTCATTCCCAACTTCCCCGGTTCGGCGATCCGGTTTTAACCGCTCACTGGTCGCGAGGCTTTCTCCCGGACTCCAGATGGAATTTGTGGAGGAGCCGGTGGAGCGCGGGCAAGAGGAAGAAGCCCACCGTGGTGAGGAGCGCCACCCCGCTGAACAGTGCGTAGGTGCCGGCAAAGACCCGGCCGCCGGGAGTCTTGATCGGGTCGAGCGGGCCCATGCCGGACGGGATCATGGACGCGTTGGTGTAGGCATCGACCCAGCCCATGCCTTCATAATGGTGGTAGCCCACCATGCCGACGCCCACGCAGACGGTGAGAGTGGCCAAGGCGACGAGGCCGCGTCGGAAGAGCCGGGCGTAGAACTTCCGGCGGGGCAGCAGCTTCTCGTGGCGGTATTCGTACATGAGGGCGGGCTCAGGCCAGCAGCTCGCGGAGCTTCAGCTCCAGGGCCTCGCGCGAGAAGGGTTTTTGCAGGAAACAGACGGGGGCGGTGTCAGCGAGCCGGTCGGCCCGGGCCGTTTCACTGTAACCGCTGATGAGCAGGACGCGCACATCCGGGTTGATCGCGCGCAGGGAGGCGAGGGTCTCTTCGCCGTTCAGGCCCGGCATGGTCAGGTCGAGGACGACGACCGCAAAGCTCGCAGGCCCGGTGCAAAACTGCGCGATGCCGTTGGCGCCGCTTTCCGCGGTGATGACCGTGAAGCCGAGGGTGAGTAGCAGCGCCTCGGTGGACTCGCGGGCCGACGCCTCATCGTCCACCACGAGCGCCTTGCCGGAATATTTCCCGGATTTTTCCGCCATGGGCGGGGCGGACGCGACCTTCCCAGGGTCGGGCGGGAGCAGGAGGGTGAAGGTCGAGCCCTCGCCGACGGTGCTGGTGACGTGCAGCGTGCCATGATGGCTGCGGACGATGCCGCGGACCGCGGCAAGTCCGAGCCCGCGACCGGCGAATTTTGTCGTGAAAAACGGGTCGAAGATCTTCGCCATCGTCTCCGGCGCCATGCCGCAGCCGTTGTCGCGGACCTCGGCGAAGACATACCCGCCCGGGGAGAGAACGTCGCCATCGCGCGCACTGCGAAAAAATTCGCGGTCGAAGGTGCGGAGGCCGGTGGTGACATGGATTTCGCCCGGCCGTTCGCCGATGGCGTCGGCGGCGTTGAGCACGAGGTTCATCACGATCTGGCGGAGTTGGGTGGCATCGGCCAAAACGATCGCGGGGACCGGCCCCAGCTTGAGGTGCAGGCGGGCGCGGCTGGCGAGGGAGGTGTTGAGCAGCGGCAGGGTGTCCTGCACGAGCTGGCCCAGATCCACGGGCGCGATCAGGAAGCTGCCCTTGCCGGCGTAGGCGAGCATCTGCTGGCAGAGCTCGGCGGCGCGGGCCGTGCCGAGCTCGATTTTGCGAAGGTGCGGGACGATTTTGTCGTCCTCGCCCACCTTGAACCGCGCGAGGCTGGCGTGGCCGAGGATGCCGGTGAGGATGTTGTTGAAGTCATGTGCGATGCCGCCCGCGAGCAGGCCGAGGCTCTCGAGTTTCTGGCCCTCGAGGAGCTTGCGCTCGATGATAAGTTTGTCGGCTTCCGCCTGCTTGTTCGCCGTGATGTCAATCGCGAGGCCCTCGAGAAGGAGGAGTTTTCCCTTGTCGCCATAGACCCCGCGGCCGCGGGAGAGCACCCATTTCTCGGTCCCATCGCGCTGGACGAGGCGATACTCGACCTCGATGTCGCGGTGTTCCGCCAACGCCGCCTGCGTGGCGGCACGCACCCGCCCGACATCCTCGGGATGGATCAGCTGGCGGAATTGCACCTTGCCCCAGATGAAATCGTCGGGGGGATAGCCCGTGAGCTTGGCGGCGCCCTCGCTGACGTAGATCACCCTGAGCTGCTGCTCGTAGAGGCAGCGGTAGGCCATGCCGGGGAGAGCGTGAAGGAGACTGTCGAGGAGCCGCCGGCTTTCATTCAGCTCGGCGGTGCGCTCGGTGACCTCGCGGGCGATGTCGGCGGAGCGGCGGCCCAGGATATGCACCAGCCCGACCAGGAGCAGGGTGATGGCCAGGATGCCGCCGGTCCGGACCCACGGCAACGGCGTGATCTGCTCCTCAAGCCAGCCGGCGCGCGGACGGTAGAGGATCTTCCACTTGCGGCCGCCGACCATCAGCGAGTGTTCATCGTAAATTCCGCGGCGGAACTCCTGCTCGTCGGGCACGGGATGTGGGGACGCGGACGGATTGTTGGGCCGGTAGTAGAGGATGCGCCGCGCGGGGTTGGGTTCGGAATCGTCGACAAACAGCATATCGAGGATGCTGGTGCGGCTCCAAGTCCGTGAGCGGGTGGACTCGAGCAAGTCCTGGACACGGAAGACCGCCTGGACAAAACCCGCGAAGGGACCGGCGCTCGCGCCGGTGTCCGCGGTGGCGCGGTAGACCGGCCAGATCATGACCACGCCCCACTGGGCCTCGTCTTCCTGCACGAGCCGGACCTGGCTGGTCAGCGTCATGTGGCGCGTGCGCCGGGCGTTCGCCAGGTCCCCAGCGGTGGGGCCGGTTTTGAGGTCGTAGCCGAAGGCCCGCTCGTTGCCGGCGGCGGGTTCGACAAAGAGCACGGGATAATATTCCTCCCGGTTCCCGGCGCGCTGCAGCTGGCCCGTGGCATTGACCTCCATGAAACCGCCGCTGTGGCCGTTGCGGGCCAGGGCCGATTCCACCGCCGGGCGGCTTTCCGCCGAAACGGCGGGAATCCATTCAAAGCCCTGCACGCCCGGGTTGCGCTGGGCAATGGTGCGGGAGATTTGCGCAAATTCCCCGGGGGTCACGCCGCCGTCGAGGGAGAGGCTGAGCTGGAGCCCGAACAGCGCGTTTTCATACCGCCCGAAGATCTCGCGCGTGAGGGTATGCAGGATGGCGGCCCGGCGGACGAATTCGCCCTCGGCGCGCTGCCGGTCCCGCTCGCGGGCGTCGAAATGGCCCCAGATGGCGCCCACCACGCCGACGAGCACCAGCGCGACGATGGCAACCCGCGCGGAAAAGAGGGAGGACGGGCGCGGAGCGTTGGCCATGGGAGTAAGAACCGCAGGGTGGGCGGTTTCCGGACGGCCGCAATCGTTTTGCCGGGCGGTGCTTACTTATAGGGCAGCGGAAAGCGCGAGGTCAGGGCGACGACGCGGGCTTTCGTGCGAGCGATGGTGGGGGCCTCGTCAGGTTGGCCGATCGCGATGAGGACAGCGTCGATGCAAGCAGCGATCTCCTCCATGTCCTGCTCAACCATGCCGCGCGTGGTGATGGCGGGGGTGCCGAGGCGGATGCCAGAGGCCTGGAACGGCGAGCGCGTCTCGAACGGGACGGTGTTCTTGTTGCAGGTGATGCTGGCGCGATCGAGCGTCTCCTGCGCGACCTTGGCGGTGAGCTCGGGGAGCTTCGGCCGGAGGTCCACCAGCATGAGGTGGTTGTCGGTGCCACCGGAGACGATTTTGTAGCCGCGGGCGGACATCGCCGCGGCGAGGGCGCGGGCATTCTTCACGATTTGCTCGGAGTAGGTCTTGAACCCGGGCTTGAGGACCTCGCCGAAACAGACGGCCTTGGCCGCGATGACGTGCATGAGGGGGCCGCCCTGCGTGCCGGGGAACACGGCGGAGTCGAGCGCCTTGGCGTGCGCGGCGCGGCAGAGGATGAGACCGCCCCGCGGCCCGCGCAGGGTCTTATGCGTGGTGGTCGTGACGAAGTCGGCGTGTGGCACGGGTGAGGGATGCACGCCCGAGGCGACGAGGCCGGCGATGTGGGCGATATCGGCAAAAAGCAGGGCGCCGACGCTGTGGGCGATTTCGCCCATGCGGGCAAAGTCGATCACGCGGGAGTAGGCGCTGGCGCCGACGGTGATCATCTTGGGCTTTTCCCGCAGGGCGACGGCGGCGAGTTCATCGTAGTCAATGAGGCCGTTGTCCTCGCGCACGCCGTATTGGCAGAAGTTGTAGAGTTTGCCGGAGAAATTGGCGGGATTGCCGTGGGTGAGGTGGCCGCCGTGGCTGAGGTTCATGCCGAGGAGCTTGTCGCCCGGCTGGAGCACGGAGGCGTAGACGGCGGTGTTGGCCTGGGCGCCGGAGTGCGGCTGGACGTTGGCGTGTTCCGCGCCGAAAATCTGTTTCGCGCGCTCGATGGCGATGAGCTCGACCTGGTCGACGAACTCGCACCCGCCGTACCAGCGCTTGCCCGGGTAACCCTCGGCATACTTGTTGGTCAGCACGCTGCCCTGCGCCTCAAGGACGGCGGGGTAGGTGAAGTTCTCCGAGGCAATGAGCTCGATGTGGCTCTGCTGGCGCGCGAGTTCGGAAGTGATCGCGGCGTGGATGGCAGGGTCGAGGGTCTGGAGGGGCGCGGCGTTGAGCATGTGGAAATTTGCGATTTTGGATTCCCGATTTTCGATTGCAAGCCAACTGGCGGTGGCGGGCTGCCTAGTTTGGAGGCGAAGGCCGCCTGCTTGCAGGCGCTTCCGGAGCGCGAGCAAGCTCGCAGCCTAGGGAAACCGCCCCCTGTTCCCAGTCAGTGGCACCGGGGTCACTGGCAACCGAAAATCGCCCGTCCGAAAATTTAGACGACGTCAGGCCGTCAGGCGAGATTTCAGGGCGGCCAGCAGCGATGGCAGCGCCTCGACCATCTCGTCGCGGGCGGTCTCGTATTGCCGGAGTGAACCGCCATACGGGTCGCCGATTTCCTTGTCGCAGGGCTGCGGCAAGAACTCGCGGAACAGCAGGAGGTTTTTTGGCGCGGGGTCGGCCTGCAGCTGGATCATCGCGCGGTGCGATTCGGTCATGCAGATCACGGCGAAGGCCTCGTCCAGCATTGCCTGCGTGAGCGGCTGGCTGCGGTAGGCGGAGATGTCGATGCCGGCCTTTTTGAGCGCGAGAACGGAGTTTCCCGACACCCGTTCTCCCGGGCGGGCGGCGACGCCGGCGGAAATGACCCGCAGGGAACGCAGCGGTGCAGGCTGGGCCGCGAATGCATGGGTCAGCAGGCCGGCGCCCATCGGACTGCGACAGATGTTGGCCGTGCAAACGACGAGGACAGTGGCGGGCGCGGGCATCAGGTAGGATTCAAAGCGATACGGTTTTGGGGGAAATGCAAAGCCGGAGTGGGGGGTGGCACGGCAATCCCCATCCGCATCTTTGAGGACGCCTGCGCTACTTTCGGATGGACGATGAATTACGGGTCGGGAGCCCCGTGCCACGCCGAAACTCAGAGCTTCCGTAGTGCGACCAAGGCTTGGTGCAGTTGCACGGCCCGTAGCAGTGTGTAGTCGGTCACCGGTGGTGGCGCAGTGGGGGTGGCCGGGGCGTTTTTCGCAGGGTCGGCCAAGTCGGTGTCGGACGCGGTGTCATCACCAACGGGGGCAGTGCGTTCCTGGGCGATCGCAGCCTCATCGTGGCGCGGCTTATCCATTCGGTCGGCCAGCAGGGATTCAACCGCGGTACCTTTGTCGAGGGCATCGTAGGCCGTGCGCTCGACCGCGGAGGCGATCTTCACGATGATATCCGGGGTGAAGCCGGGCGAGGGAGTGCCGAGCGTAACCAGGCCGGCCATGGCACTGTGGTCCCCGAAGTAAGCGAGCACGGCGGGCGCGGTGTCGCCGTTGAGCAGCACGAAGACCGGGGTGGCGATGGCGCAATGGGACTTCAGCCAGTCGCCCAGCGCAGCGGTGGCCCCGGGTTCGTCGACGGTAAAGCGGAGATCGACAATGCTGGCGCCGCGCCGGCCGGGCGCGACCGGGAGATCGGCGGGCAGTACGTGCAGGCGGAAATAGGTGAGGCCGGGTCCCAGGTTGCGCTCGAGGGGCCCGGCTGCCGCGGCGGCGAGCGCGGGCGCAAGGAGCAGCACCAGGGAAACAAAGTGTGTTCTCATGAGCGGTTCAGCTGGCGGGCGCCGATGTCGCGGCGGAAATATTTGCCGGCCCACTGGACGGCATCGCAGGCGGCGTAGGCCTCGGCCGCAGCCTGCGCCAAGGTGGGAGCCACGGCGGTGACCCCGAGGACGCGGCCCCCGTTGCTGGTGAATTGGCCGGCGGGATTTTTGGCCGTGCCTGCATGATAGATGAAGGTGGAAGGGGGAAGGGCGGAGGGTGGGGGGAGGGTGATGACCTCGCCCTTGGTGAAGGCTTCGGGATAACCTTTCGCCGCTACGACCACGCAAAGTGCGTAGCCGGGCTTCACGTCCAGTTTCATGCCGCCGAGTTTGCCGCGCGCCGCGGCCCACAGCAGAGTGAGCAAATCGGTGGCCAGGCGCGGCAGGACGACCTGGGTTTCGGGATCGCCGAAGCGAGCGTTGTATTCGAGCACCATCGGGCCGGTGGGTGTGAGCATGAGGCCGATAAAAAGGGTGCCGCGAAAGTCGAGTCCCTCGTCGGCAATGGCGTTGACGGACGGCCGCACAATCTCGCGCTCGATGCGGTCGAGCAGGGCGGGCGTCACGACATCGGCCGGCGAATACGTGCCCATGCCGCCGGTGTTGGGTCCGGTGTCGCCCTCGCCGACGCGCTTGTGATCCTGCGCGATGGGCAAAAGGATATAATCGCGGCCTGAGACGATGACGAGGAGGGAGGTTTCCTCGCCGAAGAGGCAGTCTTCGATTAAAATCCTGCTACCGGCGGTGCCAAATTTGTTACCCGACAGCATGTCGCGCACCGCCGTCTCGGCCTCGGCCATCGATTGCGCGACGATGACCCCCTTGCCCGCGGCGAGACCATCGGCCTTGATGACAATGGGAATTGGCCGGGTGTGGAGGTAGGCGAGGGCGGGTTCAACAGCCGTAAAAAATCCGGCGGCAGCAGTCGGGATTTTATATTTCAGCAGGATTTCCTTGGTGAAGGATTTGGATGCCTCCAGGCGGGCGCCGGCGGCCTTGGGGCCGTAAACCGGGATGCCGACGGCGAGGAATCTGTCCGCCGCCCCGAGCGCCATCGGCAGATCGGGGCCAACGACGACGAATTCGATTTGCTCGCGCTGTGCGAGGGCCACGAGTCCGGTGAGGTCGTCCGCGGCGACGGGGAAGCAAGTCGCTTCCTCCGCGATGCCGGCATTGCCAGGCGCACAGATCACCCGGGGCTTGGCGGGTGAGCCGAGCAGCGAGCGGACGAGCGCATGTTCGCGGCCGCCGGCACCGACGACGAGGACTGAGGAAGGCAAAGGCATCAGGTGATGGGTTATGGGTGAGGGGTTATGGGTGGGAAGCATTTTTGTTTCGGCCCCTCGCTTCTGACCTATCGCCCATGACCTTGCGCTGGCTCAGAGCACCTGCAGCTTCTTACGGTAGAACGCCACGACCTCGGCGGGGTCGTCGGTGAAGAGGATGTAATCGGCGATCCAGGCCGGCGCGCGCTTGCTGCGGATCATCTCGCGGATCTGGCGGCGAAGGTCGCCCCAGAAGCGCGCGTTAAAGAATACATAGGGCACACGGGGGCGGATGCCCAGCTTGAGGTTGCACAGCTCGATGCCGATTTCCTCGAGCGTGCCGACGCCGCCGACGTTGAAGATGCAAAAATCCGCGGCCTCGAACCATTTCTGGCGGAAGTGACGCGAGTTTTCCTGGAAGGTGTTGAAGAAATCCACGCCGAGCTCGGGCGGCTGGGCCTCGAGTTCGAGGAAACAGGCACCGGTGAGTGCGCCCTTTTCGCGCGCCGTCTCGGAGGCCAGGCGCATGACGCCGCCGCCGCCGCCGGTGAGCACGCCCAGGTTGCCGCCCATGAAGGAGGTGAGCTGGTTGACGAGGCCCGAGATGCGGTCGGTGTCGGCCTGGTCGAGACCCACCGCCGAGCCGTAGAAGGCGAGGATCGTGGCTTCCTGGAATTTGCGGGCCATTTCCTCCTTCACGAAAAAGCCGTGCTCGCGGCGGTAGGTATGGATGTAGAGATCCGCCGTCATCTCGTCATACCAGTAAACCGGGATGCCGATGGAGTTGAAGGTGTCCAGGCGCGCATGGGCGTTGCTCGACAGGAAGTAGCCGTGGGTGCGCGAGGCTTTGCGGAAGATGAGGCGCTTGGGCTTCAGGTCGCGGAGCCGGGTGAGGAGCTCGGTGTGCTCCAGCAGGTCGGGAAAATAGTCCACGACCAGCGTGTCCGCGTCGGGGTTCTTGGAATCGAGCGCCTGGATCATCGTCCGGGCGCCCAGCGGGCAGGCATCGGCGGCGAGGAGCTTTTTCAAGTCCTCGTCGTTGGCGCGCACCATCACGGTGCGGTTCTCCATCGTGGCGCTCTGGCCGCGCACGGTGATGCTGGTCTTCGGTCGCGCCTCGGCGAGGTCGACGGCCGGGGAGCTGTCGAGGCACTTGTAGAGGCTCTTGACGGTGCCGAGCAGGCGCTGGCGCTTCCGGACCATGGTTTTGAACTCCTGGTCTTCGGCGGGCGGGGCGTGGAAGATTTCGACCGAGACCATGGGGTTCACCACGGGTTGTTCGCCGGTGTTGTAGATCTCGAGCATGATGTTGGTGCCGGAAGTCCGGACCGGGTCGAGCAGGATGGCGGACGTGTGGAGGCCGAAGTTGCCCTCGCCCGGGCGGAGCACGACGAAGTGCTCGCGCAGGTACATGGAGCAGCTCGTGAGTACGCCGGAGTGCGGCGCGATGGTGAGGGGCGCGGCGTCGTGTCGCACCTGGACCTTGTCGATGAACGAGCGTCCGGCGTAGCCGGAAACGATATGCTCGAAGTTCACGCGAATCAGACGCGGGTTGAGCGTATAGTTGACCGGATGGGGCGTGAAAAAGACGCGGCCCGAGCTGTCGATCGAGATCGTGTTGGGGAGCTTGAGGGCGTTGGTCTTGATCGCGTGCCAGATCCCGGTGGCGGAAAGCTTGGCGGCGGACGGCGCGAAGAAGAGCCGGCCGACCGGGGTGCCGGGGCGGAGGAGCTTTTTCCAGTACGGGGCGTTGGGGAAATTCGCGTCGAAGATAAAGGCGTCGGCGTCGAGCTGGAGCCGGTTGCCCTCCACGCGCACGCCGCCGTGGGTCAGCATCTCGATCCCGATGCGGGCGAGGGAGCTACGTTCGGTGAAGTGGAGCTCGGGCAGGTTGGCCTTGAGGAAATCGAGCTCGGCGGGGTTCCGGGGCCAAAAGGCGAGGGTGAGGGCGACGGTGCGATCATCCTTGTTCTTCACGGTCAGGATCTGGCCATCGAGGCTCGTCCAAAATTGGTCGGAGTTCATGGGGAAAGAGATCGAGTGATGCCGCTTCGGCGCCCGGGATACAAGCGGGGAGTAATTGGTTGCATTTCGCCGGGACGGCTGGCACATGAAAAACTTTTACGGCACAAAACCCAGCCGTTTGGTTCCATTAACGTTCTCCCCCTAATCCATGAAACTTAAGTCTACTCTCGTGACCTGCCTGCTTGCAATCGGCGCCATCGCCGCGCTGCGGGCCCAGGACATCAAGCTCAACCTCCCCGGCAAGGCGACCACGCCGGCTCCGGCGACCGCTCCCGCGGCTGGTCCGGCGGCGGCGGCGGCCCAGACGTTTACCGAGTCCCAGCTCCTTGAGGAGTACGGCTGGTTCATCGGCAAGCGCATCGGCCTGTCCGACCTGAATTTCACCCAGGCGCAAATCGACACGGTGCTGAAGGGCATCACCAACGCCTCCCAAGACAAGCCGACCCCCTACGAGCTCGAGAAAATCGGTCCCGCGATGGACGAGTTCGTCAAAAAGAAGCAGGGTGAGTATCTGGCTAAGTTGAAAGTCAAGGGCCTGGCGGAGTCCGCCGCGTTTCTGACCGAGGTCAAGAAGCGCCCCGGCATCGTCGTGCTGCCCAGCGGCCTTTGCTATGAGATCGCGAAGCCCGGCACCGGCCCGGCCCCGAAGCCCGCCGAGACGGTCACGGTCAACTACACGGGGACCCTTTTGGATGGCACGGTGTTCGACAGCTCCGTGGCGCGTAACGAGCCGGTCTCATTCCCCCTCGACAAGATGATCCCTGGCTGGGTTGAGGGCCTGCAGAAGATCGCCAAGGGTGGACAGATCCGCCTCTTCATCCCGCCGGATCTCGCCTTCGGCGACGATCCGCGTCCCGGTATCCCGCCGTCTTCCACGCTGATCTTCGATATCGAACTCCTCGACATCAAGCCGACGCCGCCCGAGCCGATGCCCGCCGCGGAAGCCCCCCCGGCGACCCCCGGCAAGTAAGCCCTGAAAGTTTAACCAGCCCCCGGCGATTTCGCTGGGGGCTTTTTCTTGCCCATTTTCAAAGGCGGCGGGCGGCGCATGACCTCTGACAAGTCGGCCGTGAAGGCCGCGACGTCCTGGACGTTCGTGTCCCACGCGCACATGAGCCGGTAGCCGTGCTCGCCGATGAAGCGGTAGAAATGCCAGCCGCGCGCCGAGAGCGCGGCGTAAAGCGCCGGGGGCATCTCGACGAACACCGCGTTGACCTCAGGCTCGGCAATGAGCCGCAGGGTGGGATGGGCGCTCAGGGCGGCGGCGAGTTTTTTTGCCATGGCGTTGGCGTGGGCGGCGTGCTTCAGCCACGCGCCGGTGCGCAGCATCCGGTCCCACTGGGCGGCGGCGAAGCGCGTCTTGGACTCGAGCTGCCCGGCCTGTTTCACGCGGCGGTCGAAATCCCGGGCGAGCGGGCGGTTGAAGAACACCACGGCATCCGTCGCGTGCATGCCGCCCTTGGTGCCGCCGAAGCAGAGTACGTCCACGCCCGCGCGCCAGGTGAAGTCGGCGGGGGAAATTCCGCGGTCCTGCAGCGCCGCGGCAGCGTTGGCGAGGCGGGCGCCGTCCATGTGGACCGCCAGGCCGTGCTGGTGGGCGAGCGTTGAGAGGGCGCGGATTTCGGCGACGGTGTAGAGGGTGCCCCATTCCGTGGACTGGGTGAGGGAGAGGGCGCCGGGTTTTTGGAAATGCACGCCCCGGTCGCGGCGCAGCACGCGTTCGACCGCGGCGGGCTCAAGTTTGCCGTTGGGGCCGGGGAGGGCAAGGAGCTTGGAACCGCCGGTGAAGAATTCCGGCGCACCGCACTCGTCGCTCTCGGCGTGGGAGTAATCGTGGCAGATGATGCTGTGGTACCTGTTGCACAAGGCGGACAGCGCGAGCGCGTTGGCGGCGGTGCCGTTTTGGACGAGGAAGACCTCGCACTCTGTCTCAAAGACTTTGTTGAAATGTTCCGGGAGACCCGCGGTCCACGCATCGGCGCCGTAGCTCGGCGCTCGGCCGGGGTTAGCGGCGGCGAGGCCCGCCCAAGCCTCCGGGCAGATGCCGGCGGTATTGTCACTGGCGAACGTGTAGTCGTCGCGGGCGGGGCGGGTGATTTTCGTGTTTGGCAAGGCGGGGGCGGGGGCGTTTCGTGACAGCGCACGCGATGAATGCTGCGGACGTCAATCTCTACCTCGTTGGTTTCATGGGCACGGGCAAAAGCACCGTGGGGCGTGCCGTGGCCCAGCGGCTGGGTTTCGCGGCGCTGGACAGCGACCATGAGATCGAGCGCGTCGTCGGCAAAAACATTCCCGAGATATTTGCCGGCGAAGGTGAGGCGGCGTTCCGCGCGCACGAGCGGGCCTTTGTCCTCGGTGGTCATCCGGCCGTCCGCACCCTCGTGGCGTGTGGCGGCGGGCTCATCATGCCGCCGGGCATGCTCGAGCTCCTCCAGGCGCGGGGCGTGGTCATTTGCCTGCATGCCTCGATCGAGACGATCATCGAGCGCACGTCGCGGAATCGGAACCGGCCGCTGATCGATGTGGAAAATCCCGAGGCGCGCGTCCGCGCGCTCTACGCCGAGCGTGAGCCCGTCTACAAACGCGCCGGCGCGGTCATCCTGACCGACTCGCGTCCGCTCAGCGACATTATCGCGCATGTGGTCCGCACCTGGCGGCGGGAGGCGGCGGATTTTGCGCGGGCGGCGCCGGGGGTAGCCTGACCATGGATGCGCGGGCGGAGGAGTTGCGGCGTCGGCTGGCGGAGCTGGGCTTTGACGACGTGCGGTTTGCCGCGGCGGGTCCCTTGGCAGGCGAAGGGCTGCGCGACTGGCTCGCGGCGGGCATGCAGGGCGACATGGCCTGGATGGAGCGCACGCTGGAGAAGCGGCTGGACCCCGGTCACGTGCTGGCGGGGGCGCGCTCGGTCATCATGCTGGGCGTGAATTACTGGCCCGGAAAATTGCCCGCGGGCGGGCCGCAGTGGGCGCGTTATGCGCTGAACGAGGATTATCATGACACCATGAAGACCGGGTTGGTCGCGGCGGGGCGCGCGCTGGAGGAAATCTACGGGATCGGCGGCGAGGACTACCGCTATTACGTGGACACGGGTCCCGTGCTGGAGCGCAGCTGGGCGGCGCGCGCGGGGCTCGGGTTCATCGGGAAAAACGCGATGTTGATCTCGCGCCGCCATGGCAACTGGCTGCTGCTGGCGGCGATCCTGACGCGCGTGGAACTGCCCCCGGATGAGCCGGTGCGGAAAAAATTCGAACGCAAAAAATCCGCGGGCGGGAGCGACGTAGGCCTGCTCTGCGGCAAGTGCACGCGCTGCCTAGACGCGTGCCCGACGCAGGCGTTTTCCGGGCCCGGGGTGCTGGATGCGCGCCGCTGCATTTCCTACCAGACGATTGAGAACAAAGGCGTGATCCCGCGGGCACTGCGCCGCGGCATCGGCGCGCATATTTACGGCTGCGATGTCTGCCTTGAGGTGTGTCCCTGGAACCGGTTTGCGCGGGAAGGCCGGCGGTTGTTGCTCAAGGTGCGCAACGAGCTGATCGAGCTGACCCTCGCCGAGCTGCTGGAGCTGACGCCGGAGCGATTTGCCGCGGTTTTCAAGGGTACTGCGATCAAGCGCGTGAAACACGCCGGTCTGCTGCGCAACGCCTGCATCGTGGCCGGCAACTCGGGCGAGGTGAGCCTGCTGCCGCAACTGGTGCGGCTCGCATCCCATGAGCGCGCGCTGATCCGGGTCCACGCCGTGTGGGCGGTGCGCCGGCTCGGGGGCGGAGCGCAACTCGCGGCGGCGCGGGCGCGGGAAACCGACGCGGCCGTGCTCGGGGAATACGCCGCGGCCGACGCGGACTATTGAAACGTCTCGCCCATCTTCGTTACGAAGGCAGGTGGCGGACGGGTGGGGCGGCCATTGAGATCACAGAAGGCATGGGAACTGTGGCCGGTGGCGAGCAGTTCCTCGCCGCGGAACACCTCGTATTCGAGGCGGATGCGGAGGAGGGGCTTCTCGCGCATGGAGACAACGATGGTGAGGGTGTCGTCGTAGACCGCGGGCCGGATAAATTTTGCGGCGACCTCCAGCACCGGGATGCGGTAACCGTCAGCCTCGAGCTGGCGGTAGGGGAAGCCCTGCTCGCGGAGCAGCTGCGTGCGGGCGACTTCAAACCACGGCAGATAGTTGGCGTGATAGACGATGCCCATCATGTCAGTCTCGGCATAGCGGACGGTGACCTGCGCGCGGGATTGAATCATGGGTCGGAATCCGGGTCGCGATCGCCGAACAGGGCTTCGGCGGATTGCTTCCAGCAGTTGCGGCCCGCCCATTCGCGGCCGGCGTCGCCGAGGCGGTGGCGGAGAGTTTCGTCGTGGATAAGCCGTTCAAACGCGGCGGCGAGCTGCGCCGGCCGGTGGGGAGGGACCAGCAGGCCGGTGACGCCGTCGGCGACGGCCTCGGACACTCCGCCGACATTGTGCGCGACCACGGGCAGGCCGTGGGCCGCGGCCTCGAGATACACGAGGCCGAAACCTTCAATACTGTGGCCCAGGTTCACACTGGTCATCGCGAAGATGTCGGCGCGGTCGTAAATTTCGGAAAGCTCGTCATCGGGCAGGTTGCCGAGAAACTTCACGGTCAAGTCCGACTCCTTCGCGGCGGCGCGCAGCGTTTCCCCGTAACTGCTTTTGCCGGGGGAGCCGACGATCCAATACTCGAGGCGGGCGCGGACGTCAGGGGCGAGGGCCTGGAGCGCATGGAGCGTGAGCAGCTGGCCCTTGCGCGGGTGGAGGCGGCCGACGGTGAGCACGATGATTTTTTCCTGCGACCGGACAGGCTTGGGCGGGACAACGACGAAGTCGGTGCGCAGTGCGCCGGGGGTGAGGAAAATCTTGTCGGCGGCCTCCGGAAACGAAGCCAGCAGGAGTTCCTGCGTGTAGTTGGTGAGGGTGCTGACGCGGGCGGCGTGGCGGATGAGCCGGCGGGCGAGCCAGTGGCGCAGGGGGCTGCGGGTGAACTTCAGGATCTCGGAGCCGTGAAACGTCAGCACCAGTCGGCGGGGCCGGAAGGCGTGGAAGAACTGCAACAGCATCATCGTCATCATCGGTCCCGGTTCGGGGAGGTAGACCACCGCATGGCGGAGCTGGCGGCGGGTGCGGACGAGCTGGATGGCGAGGCGGAACTGGCACCACAAGTCGTGGGTGCCCTTGAGGGGCAGGCGGCGCAGACGGAAGGGCCATTTTTTCTCATGCTGGGGCGGGGTGAAGGGGGCCCAGACCTCGACGTCATAACCCAGCCCGGCACTGGCCTTGGCGATCTCTTCGGCAAAGGTCGCGATCCCCCCGCGGACCGGGTAAAACTCATGGGTAATGAGAAAAACGGGCCCGGCGGCGAACGTGGAAGGGGAGGAGGAACTCATGCGGCGTGCTGCAGTGCCAATGGGTTAGGTTTGGGGCCGCACCGGTCCAGCGTCACGCGCAAATGTATGGAATTAAGCCACGGAACTTTACGCTGCATTTTGCAACCATGTCCGGGCCTTCCCCGGCCAAGAATGGGGTTTACATTCCGAGCCCCCCTCGCATACAAAGGACGAACAATGTCCGAAGCCGTTCAACTTAATCCCAACAGCAATAAACCGTTTGTCGTTCCCGCCAAACTATTTGCGCCAGAGGATGAAGCCGCACTCCGCGAAGCTCTGAAACGGTGTTCACCTTCGACCTTTGAAGCTGCGGTGCAGTTCCGCAAAACGGGCAACCCGGAGCACTTGCCGGCAGTGGTGATCGGGGTGATCGAGCGTTTTGTGGAGCCTGATCTCCGGATGAAGCTGAAGGATGCTGACGACGACCTTCGCCTGATTGAGGACTTGGGCATCGATTCGCTGACCATGATGGAAATCGTCATCCTGGTGGAAGACGTGCTCCAGATGTCGATTAACAACGACGAGTTGCGCAATTTGCGCACGGTGGGCGACGTGAAGACTTTCATTGATTGCAAGGTGCGCGGTCTGGCGCTGCCGAAGCCGACGAAGTTTCTGCCCATCGAGCAGATTGCCGCGATCATGCCGATCCAGCCGCCTTTCCTTTTCCTCAACGAGGCCTCGGTCAGCTCCAACGCAGCCAACGGCAAATACAAGATCACCGGTCAGGAGTTTTTCCTGCAGGGTCACTTCAAGGACAACCCGGTCATGCCGGCCTCGATCATGCTCGAGGCACTGGGGCAGCTGGCGGTGCTTTACCTGCTCGAGGGTGCCTCGACCGAACCGGGCAAGATCATCAGCCCGAACACCATTTTCTTCACCGGCTGCGAGGGCGTTCGGGCCCACCGCGTGTGCCGTCCCGGTGACATTCTCACCCTCTCGATCAAGCCGAAGCGCATGAAGATGCCGCTCGCGACCTTCGAGGGTGCGATCCGCGTGGGCCAGGAAAAGGCCGCCATCGCCGAGGAAATCACCATGACCTTTGGTTATTCCGAGTCCATCGCCCCACCGGTGCCGGTGAATGGTTCCGCAGCCAAAATAAACGGGGAGAATGGCACGCATGGCACGACCCCACTCCGGGCGGCAGTCAACAGCTGAGGGCATCGGCTCCCCGCTCCTTCCGGCGGCCTCCACGGAGGGGCCGCCTTTTTTGTGCCCGGCGCATTGACTCCTGCCGCGTTGACCGCGCCCGCGAACTCCCTTCATCCTTTCCGGTCATTTACTTCTGGCGCCAAGCCGGGTCCGTCTGCCGGGCCGGCACAATGCCCCTCCCCACCACTTTCAGCATGCCCAGAGTTTTTATCACCGGCCTCGGCTTCATCACCAGCATCGGCAATGACGCCACCCGGGTCACCTCAAGCCTCCGCGAACTGCGGCACGGCTTCGAACTTTACCCGCCGTTCCAAAAGCCGGAAATCCCCGTCAAGATCGCCGCACCGGTCAAGGAGTTCTCGATGGATTCCACGGACTGCGAGGACTGGACGTTTCCGTCGCGCTACACGATCAAACGCGAGGTGCTGCGCGGCATGGCACCGCACGGGGTCTACGCCTGGTGCGCGATGCAGCAGGCCGTGGAGGACGCCAAGCTCTCGCCCGCCGATGTCTCCAACTCCGAGACGGGACTTTACGCCGCCTCTGGCGGCTCACCGCACTTGATGGGCCACATGCTGCAGCGCATGCACGCCATGGGAGTGATGCGCTGCTCACCGCTCGGCATCGTGGCTTCCATCTCCGGCACGGTGCAGTTCAACCTGGTCGCCCATTTCAAGATCAAGGGTTCATCCTGCGGCTTCGCTTCGGCCTGCGCCTCCTCCTCGCACGCGCTCGGTTTTGCCTACGACGAACTGGTGCTGGGCCGGCAGAAGCGCATGTTCGTGGTCGGAGCCGAGGATGGCAACATGGACGCGATCCTGCCGTTTGCCGGGATGCGCGCGCTTTCACTCCAGACCGATCCGAACCTCGCCTCGCGCCCGTTCGACGCCGCGCGCGATGGGTTTGTGGGTACCGGCGGGGGCGTGGTGCTCGTGTTGGAAACTGAGGACGAGGTTTCCCGGCGCGGCGTGCAGCCCTATTGCGAGGTGCTCGGCTGGGGCCAGGCGTCCGACGGGCATAACGTCGCCATCTCGCACCCCGACGGTACGGGTCTGCGCGCGGCGATGGAGCGCGCCTTGAGGGCCACGGGCACGGCCCCCGAGGACGTGGATTACGTGAACGCGCATGCGACTTCCACGCCGATCGGCGACTTGTCCGAGGCGAAGGCGTTGAAGGCAATCTTCAAGACGCCGGCGGCGCGACCCGCGATCAGCAGCACCAAGGCTCTCACCGGCCACGGGCTCTCGCTGGCCGGCGCGATGGAAAGCGGATTTTGCGCGCTGGTGATTCGGGACGGCTTCATGCCGGGATCCGCGCACATCTCGAAGCTCGATCCGGAGTGCGAAGGGTTGAACATCATCCGTTCCACCCTGTCCGCGCAGCCGCAGATCGCGCTCAACAACGTCAGCGGCTTTGGCGGCGCCAACGTCTCGCTGGTGTTCAAGCAAACCAGCTAACCGTGACCGTCGCGCGCGTCTCCGACCTTCACCGCACCGCGTTCGTCACCGGCGCGAGCACCGGGCTCGGCCGCGCCTTTGCGGAGATGCTGCTGGCCGACGGCGTGCGCGTTTGGGGCACCGCCCGGGAGACCGTGCGACTTGCCCCGCTGGCGGTGCAGCCGGGGTTCACGGCCGTGGCGATGGACCTCAGTGACGGCACCCAGGCGGAGCAGGTGTTTCACGCGGCGGCGGATGCGGCAGGCGGTTTCGATCTGGTGGTCAACAACGCCGGCTACGGCGTGTTCGGCACATTTTACGCCACGGACTTTGGCGTCTGGCAGGAGCAGCTTGAGGTGATGTTGGTCAACACGGCCCGGCTGGCGCATGCCGCGCTGCGGGGCATGGCGGCGCGACGGCGCGGCGCCCTGGTCAATATCTCGTCGCTGGCCGTGGAGTTTCCGCTGCCGTTCCAGAGCGCGTACAACATGACGAAGGCGGGATTGTCCGCGCTCAACGAGAGCCTGATGCTCGAGTTCGCCGGTACCGGGATCGTCATCCTGGACGTCCGCCCCGGCGATTACCGCACGGATTTCGAAGGCTCGGTCCGCCGCCCGCCCGGCGAAATGACCCCGCGGATGAACCGGGCGTGGGCCGCGTTTGTGAAGATGATGCAATCGGGCCCCGCGCCGGCTCAGGCGGCGGCGGACTTGCGCCGCGCGCTGCTGCGCAACCGCAGCGGCACGGTGCGCACCGGGCGTTTTTTCCAGGTCGTGGTGGCGCCGTTTTTGGCGCGGTTCGGCACCCTTTCGATCCGGCGCCGCATCCAGGCGCGTTATTTCGACGTCTCCTGACGCATGTCCAAACTCCGCATCCTCGTCCTCACTTCCAGCACCGGGGGCGGCCATGACGCCCGCGCCGAGGCGTTCGCCGAGTGGTGTTTCCAGCTTTACCGCCACGATGTGGATGTGCGCATCGAGCAGATGCTCGAGCAGTCCTCGGTCGTAAACCGCGTCGGCGTGAATTTCTACAACCGCATCCAGCGGGCGGCGCCCTGGGTGCACATCTGGTTCTACACCATCGTCGAGGTGCTGAGCTACCTCAACAGCCGCCGCGTGACCTTTGGCGCGGCCTACTACACCGGGGTCCTGCGCGAATATCAGCCGCACCTGGTGTTCAGCGTTCACGACTGCCTCAACCGCGGTTATTTCCAGCTGGCGCGGAAAATTTTGGGCGCGGAAAAGGTCCGCTGTGCGACCTACTGCGGGGAGTTTTCCGGCGGCTGGGGTTATTCGCGCAACTGGATCGAGCCGACCGTGGACCTGTATATTTCCCGCACGCCAACGGCGCGTGATTTTGCGGTCAAGAAGGGTATTCCTCCGGAAAAAACCCTGGTGCGGGGCGCGTTGATGCAGCCGAGCGCCCATCTCGAGCTGATCGCGTCCGAGGCCCGCGGTGAATTTCGGACGCACAGGCTCGGCCTGCGGCCGGATCTCTTCACCGTTTTTCTCGCCACGGGTGGCAACGGTGCGAACAACCATTTCGCGCTGCTGCCCGCGCTGCTGAAGCACGCGGATCGGGTGCAGGCGGTCGTGATCTGCGGCAAGAACAAGCAGGCCTACAACGAGCTCGTCCACTGGCGGGCCAACCATCCCGAGTTCAACTGTTACATCGAGGGCTACTCCGAGATCGTGCACCTGTTGATTCAGGCGAGTGATGTCATTGTCACCCGCGGCGGCACCACCACCTGCGCCAAGGCGCTGCATTTCCAATGTCCGGTCATCTTCAACGCCTTTGGCGGCATCATGCCACAGGAGGAACTCACGTGGAAATTTTTCCAGAAGGGCGCCCACTGCGAAAAAATCGAAAGCGCGGCCGATTTTGCCGCCATCCTCGACCGCTGGATGGCGAAACTCCCCGTCTACCAGCAGGTGCGCGAGGATTTCCTGAAGCTCCGCTACGTGGAAGATCCGACCGTGGTGATTGATGAACTGGTGGGGCTGGCGAACGACGTGGTCCGCGCCAAGCTCAAGCGCCGGACGTTCCCGCCCGCTTGACCGCCCGCGGCCGGCTGCGCGGGAACAAAAGCTGCGCAAAGGGCTTCCCGTTTGGGCCCGGGGTGCTTTACGGTGAGGCCTTGGAATCGCCCAAGCCCACCGTCGTCTACCTCTACACCACGTTCCCCAAGGCCACGGAGACGTTTATGCAGCGCGAAATCATCGCCATGCGGGCACACGGGGTTCCGCTCCGGATTTTTTCGCTCTGGGGTGGGGGAGGCTCGTTCCGCGGCCAGCCCGTGGCGCGATTCAACAAGTGGCGGCTGCTGACCCTGTTCTGGATGATCCCCTATGAATCCTGGCGCCGGCCCGAGGTGCTCAAGCAGGTGCTGCAGGGGCTCTTTACCCGCCGCCCGCCATCGTGGATCAACTTTTGGGAGAACATGCTCGGCGCGGGTTTCGCCTGCCTGTGGGCGCGGGAGTTCCGAAAGAATCCGCCGGCGCTCATCCATGCCACCTGGGGCGGGGCGCCCGCCACGGCTGCGTGGCTGTTGTGGCGGCTTGATGGCCATCGCTACAGCGCGGCGGCGCATGCCTACGACCTTTACGAGCACGGCGGCGACTGGTGGCTGCGCGACAAGCTGGAGCACGCGGCCTTCATCCACACGTCCACGGAAATGGGGCGGCGTGCGCTCGTGGAGCGAGGGTTGGAGGGGGACAAGATTTTTTGTATCCGACGCGGACTCGACCGGCTGCCCGCGCTCAAACCGTTGCGGGCCTCGCGCGCGCCGCTGCACTTGTTGTGCGTGGCGCGGCTCGTCGAGAAAAAGGGCCTCGACCACCAGCTCCGCATCTATGCCGCGCTCCAGGCCGCGGGCGTCGAATTTGAAGCCCGCCTCGTCGGCGACGGCCCGCTGCGGCCGGAACTGGAAAAACTCGCGGGCCACCTCGGTATCGCGGCGCAGGTCGCGTTTACCGGGCACTTGGCGCAGCACGAGGTCTGGAACCAGCTGGCGTGGGCGGATGTGCTGCTGCACACGGGCGTCATTGCGCCTAGCGGCGATCGTGACGGCCTGCCCAATGTCATTCCCGAGGCGATGTCGCTCGGCGTGCTCGTCGTGACGTCGCCCATTGCCGCCACGACCGAGGCGATCACGGACATGGCGACCGGTCTGGTCGCACCGGCCACGTCACCGTCGGCCTGGGTCGCGGCGCTGCGCCAGCTCTCGACCGATGATGCGCTCGCGGAGAAGCTCCGCGGCGCGGCGCACCGGTGGGTGGAGGCAAATTTCGACGCGCATAAAAACGCCGAGCGGTTGCTGCGGCAGTTCGAGCGGGTCACGGCGGAATCCAGCGACCGCGCCACGCCATGATTTATTTTGATGTCACCAAGGCCGCCCGCTCCGGGCACCGCTCGGGCCTCCAGCGCGTGAGCGCGCGGCTGGGCGAGGCGCTGGGGGAGGCGGCGACCGAAGTGACGTGGGACGAGGGCCTGAAGGATCACCGCAAGCTGGAGCGGGTGAACCCAAGAGTGGGTGACTGGCTGGTGACGGCGGAGGTTTTTTCCGAGGACGAGCGCCCGGGTTTCGGCGACTTCATCCGTTCGGGGCGGGTGCGCACGGCGGCGATTTTCCACGACGCGATTCCGCTCAAATTTCCGCACACCACCTGGCCGCTGAGCGTGGCCCGACATCCGGGCTACCTGAAGTTTCTCGCCGCATTCGACCGCGTCTGGGCGGTGTCGGAGGCAAGCCGGGCCGAACTCACCGGCGTCTGGCGCTGGCAGGGGCTGGAGAAAACGCCGCCGGTCAGCGTGCTCGCATTGGGCGCAGATTTTAATGGTTCGGCCCGCGTGACCGGGCGCGCCACCCCGGCGCCGGCTAGGCCGAAACTGTTATGCGTCGGCATCCTTGAGCCGCGCAAGAACCAGATGTTACTGCTCGAGGTGAGCGAGGAACTCTGGGTCGAAGGACTCGCGTTTGAGCTGCACCTCGTCGGGCGGGTGAATCCCCATTTTGGCGCGCCGATTGTTGCGCGGATCAAGGCGCTGCAGCGGAGATTTCCCGGCCTGCATTATCATGCCGCAGCGGGTGATGAAGCGGTGGCCGAACTCTACGCGGGAGCCCGGGCGAGTGTGTTTCCCACGCTCGCGGAGGGCTGCGGGCTGCCGCTGCTGGAGTCGCTCTGGCAGGGCGTCCCCTGTGTGTGCAGCGATCTGCCGGTGCTGCGCGAAAACGCCGACGGCGGCGGCTGCCTGCCAGTGGCAGTGAATGACCGTGCGGCGTGGAAGGATGCGCTGCGCCGGATGCTGACGGAGGCGGCCTTGTCCGAACGTCTGACGCGTGAGGCAGGCTCGCGGCCATTGCCGACTTGGGCGGCCGCGGCGGCAAGCCTGCGCGCAGGGCTGGTTTGAGCGGAGGGAGGCAGCGAGTTTGCTCGCGCAGGGGCCGCGCCGGCGAGCAGGCGGCCCACTCGATCTCCGACCCACTCAGAGCTTCTTCATCGCGTAGGCCATGGCCTCCGCGATTTGCTCGAGCTGTTCCTCGGTGTGCATCGCCGAGATCGCGGTGCGGATGAGGTCTTTGCCGGCGGGCACCGCGGGCGCAATGGACATGACGGTGAAGACGCCTTTGTCGAGGAGCGCCTTCCAAAACGGGTAAACGCGCTCCTTGGATCCGAGCACGATCGGGACCGCGGGGGTCTCGCTGTCCCAGATATCGAGGCCGAGGCCCTTGAGCATGGCCTTGTATTTCTTGGTGTTGGCCCAGAGCCGCTCGAGGTGCTGCGGCTCCGTCTGCATGATTTCGAGCGCAGCCATGGCGGCGGCAGTTTGTCCCGCGCTGATCGCAGCGGAAAAAATCGTCTGCTTCGAGTTGGTGCGCAGGTATTCGATCACCTCGCGCGAGCCCGCCACATAGCCGCCGGTGCTGGCGAGGGACTTGGACATACTGCCGCAAATCAAATCCACCTTGTCGCCCAGACCGAAGTGTTCGGTGGTGCCGCGGCCCTGGCGGCCGAGGACGCCAAAGCCGTGCGCGTCGTCGAGAATCGTGAAGCAACCGTATTCCTCACCGATGTCGGTGAGCTCCGGCAGGCGGGCGATGTGGCCCTCCATCGAGTAAACGCCCTCGACGACGAGCAGTTTGGCGGCATCGCGGGTGCTGGTGCTGAGCACCTCGCGCAAGTCGTCCGGACTGTTGTGGGAAAAGCGCTCGACCGTGGCGTGGGAGAGACGGATGCCGTCCCACAGGCAGGAATGTAGATTCTTGTCGCCGACAATGATGTCACCCTTCTGTGCGAAGGTGGCGACGGTGGTCATCACCGACATGTAACCCGCCACATGGATGTGGCAGGCCTCCTTGCCGAGGAAGGCGGCGAGCTTGTCCTCGAGGTCGACGTGGAAGGAGCGCGAGCCGTTGGACGAGCGGGCGCCGTTGGTGCTGGTGCCCCAGAGGCGGGTGGCGGCGTTGGCGGCTTCGATGACCTTCGGGTGGAACGACAGCCCGAGGTAATCGTTGCTCGAAAGCATGATCATGTCGCGTCCGTTGAGCCGGACCGTCGTGTCCTTCTGCGCCTCCATCGCGAGGTAGTAGGGCGCGTATTTCAGCCGCATCTTGGTCGCGTAATCGTCGCGGCAGCGGTTGAGGATGGCCTTTTTGTTTTTTACGAAGAAGGAGAGCGCCATGGGAGCGAATCACGATGGGGAGGGCCGGGAGGGCTTGGCAAACGCAAAGGCTGGGCAAAATCAGCCCCGGTGGGGCAGAGCCTGCATCCAAGCCGCAACTTCGGCGGCATACGTGGACCAAGTCTTGAACGTGCGCGTCCGGGCCGCAGCGGACAAGGCGGCGAGCTCCGCCGGCGACGCGAGCAGTTGCGCGATGGCGGTGGCGAGGCTGGTCGCGTCCATGGAGGAGAGGGCGACGCAACCGCCACCACGGGAAAGTTCACCCAAGGCGCCCGACGCGGAGCAGATGCAGGGACGTCCGCGGGCGAGGCTCTCGATCACGGGCAGGCCGAAGCCCTCGGCGAACGATGGATAGACCGTGAAGGCGCAGCCAGCGTAAGCGGCGTCCACGGCCCCGTCCCCGAGTGGTCCGTCGTAGCGCAACGGCCGGCCGGCGAGCTGCAGCGTTGAAATCATGGCGAGGGCGTCGCGGCCGGTCTGGCGGTGGGAGGAGCCGATGATGCGCAGCTCGAATTTGTCACCGCGCTGCCAGCGCTGTTCGCAAGCCTCGAGCAGTGAAAGGTGGTTCTTCCGACCCTCGAGCGTACCGACCGAGAGCACCACGGGCGGGGCGGAGTCGGGAGCGGCCGGGGAAATTTCTGCCACGGCGGGAAGGTCAACGCCGAGCGAGATGGTCTTTACGGGCGGCGGATTCGTGACGCCCAGCCAGCCCCAGTAGGCGAGGAGCGAGTCGCGGGATTCATCGGAGACTGCGGCGATCCCGTCGAAGCGCAGGAGGTCCTGCAGGTAGGCAGGAAAGCGGGCGACGGTGCCGGCGGGGGAGAGTTCGGGGAAGCGCAGCGCAATGGCGTCGTGGAACACGGCCACGCGGGGGAAAAATTCCGGCAGGTTCGCGGCGACGTCGGGCGAAAAAACCTCGGCGGTGAGGAAACCCCGGTAGTCGCCGCGCAGCGTGTCATCCCCGGGCCGGGTGTTGAAGAAACGCCACCGGCTGCGCCAGCGGGCGAGCCACGGCCAGTGGGCGCCGCGCGTCGTGCCGGCCGCGGTGGCGGACAGGTTGGCCAGCTCCCACGGTTGGAGCGCGCGCCACTCCTCCAGATAGGGATCGTACGTGACCGGGGCTGCGTGGGTCCCGAGCTCGCGGTGCAGCGCGCGGACCACGCGCTGGATGCCGGTGCGGGCCCGCGTGTGGCTGGTGTGGGTCAGGTCGAGCAGGAAGGCGGACATGGCGCAGGATGAATCTGTCAGGTCCGACCCAGCCGGATAAAGCGCAAACGCACCCTGTCTCGGTGAAGGGCCACACGGGGCTCAATCCAATCTTGCTTCAAGGCCGCGGCGCGTGAGCCTTTTTCGCCGTAGTGGCCAACCTCAGACATTTTTTTCGGCGATATTCACGCCTGCCGGTCCGCCTGGCATATGCCCTCACGGTGGCGGCTTTCCTGTGGGTCTGCTCGCAATTTTACCTGCCGGGCAAGGGCTTCACCTACTTGATCATGTTCGGAGCCAAGGAGAGCGCGCGGTTCATCCCGCAGCTCCGCGCGGTGGACCACTATGAGCTGGAAAACTCGTCCGGCTACGACGGGGCGTTTTATGCGGAGATTGCCATGCAGCCCAAGCTGACCGATCCGGCCCTCCGCGCGGGCGTCGATAATCTCGCCTACCGCGCGCGCCGCATCCTTTTCTGCTGGACGGCCTATGGGCTGGCGCTGGGTGATCCGGTCAGGGCCCTGCACATCTTTTCGGTGCAGAACATCGCGTGCTGGCTGTTGCTCGCCGGGCTGATGCTTCGCTGGTTTCCGGCCACCGGGTGGGGAAATTTTTTCCGCTGGTTTGGCGTGCTGTTTTCCTACGGGATGTGTTTCAGCTTGCGCGGATCGCTCGTGGACGGGCCGAGTTTGCTGTTGATCGGGGTCGGCGTGGCACTGGCTGAGGCGGGCCGGCCCTGGTGGTCAGCACTGGTGCTCGGCGTGTCGGGCTTGGGCAAGGAAACCAACATTCTGGGCGGCATTGCGCCGGCTTGGCCAGCCGGCAGCAATTGGCGTGACGGGTTGGCCGCAGCTGGCCGCGGCCTCGTGGTGGTGCTCCCCATTTTAGTCTGGGTGCTGCTCCTCCGGCAATGGTTGGGTGGTGACAATGAGATGGGGATGGGGAATTTCTCGTTTCCCCTGGCCGCCTATTTCTCCAAGTGGCACGACACCCTGTTGGAGCTGCAGACCGACGGCTGGAATCCACTGGCCGGTTCCAGCCTGCTGATGCTGGTGGCGTTGACGACCCAGTGGCTGTTCTTCGCCTGGCAAAGGCACTGGCGCGATCCATGGTGGCGGCTGGCTGCGGTTTACTCGATCATGATGATCTTTCTGGGGCAGGCGGTGTGGGAGGGCTATCCCGGGGCGGCTTCCCGCGTGCTGCTGCCGATGACGCTGGCCTTCAACATTTTGCTTCCGCGCCGCCGGGCCTGGTGGGTGGTGTTTCTCCTCGGCAATTTGACGGTGTGGGCTTCGTTCTCGTCGGGCATGCTCAAGGCGCCCGCGCTAGAAAGCTATGAAGTCACGGGCGAGAGCACGCTGCGCCTCGAGGGCGAAACGGGACGCCGGGTCGAGGCGATCTTTGATGACCATTGGTATTCGCCGGAACGATCCCGCCTTGAGTACTGGCGCTGGAGCAGCCGTTCGGCGAACGTGACGCTGCGCAACCCGTATCCGTTCCCCATCCTGGCCACCGTCTCGTTCGGGATCCGGTCCAAGGATGCGCGCACGGTCGGCCTGTGGCAGGGCAGCTATGCGCGGTGGGAGCGCAAACTTGACCCCGGGGAATTGCGCGAAGTCAAAGTGCGCAACATGCGGCTCGAGCCGGGCGACACCCTGTGGGAGTTCAAGACCGACGCCCCGGCCATCCGTCCCGACAATACTGATCCCCGCCTCCTGGCCTTCCGCCTGCGCGAACTCACCATCACCATCCTGGGCAAGGCGGACGTCATTCCCCCGGCAAAATAGTCGTGCCAAGGCCGAGACTGCGGAGGAGGGCGTCTCATATTGTGTTGGTCGTTCATCCCGCCGAGGTGAACCGGATTTTCTTCGACATCCTGCCGGTCCTTGCGCCCGGGGTTTTAATCCGCATCCACGATGTTTCGGGGGATCTGGAATATCCGCGGGCCTGGCTCGAGGAGAGGGGACTTGGAACGAAATCCATCTGCTGCGCGCGTCCCTGATGCACAACCGGGCCGAGCGGGTTGAATTATTCAGCATCGGGCTGCGCAATCTTCGCCACTTGTGGCTGGCCCCGCACATGCTGCTCTGCACCCAAAGCGCCGGGGGGCAGCTTTGGCTGCGGAAGCTGGCGACAGGAACTGACGCAAGGGTGTTTCCCTCCGCCGGAAAGCGTCAAAAACAGGCAATGGACTCCAACCGGCGCCGGTAACGCGCGCCGATGACGGCGGGGGCGAACTGGGCCGCGATGGTCGACGCCGCGGCGGCGCCAAGTGCCGTCCCGAGCGCGCGGTCGGCGCAGAGTTTTTTCATCCACCAGGCCGCATGCGCGGCATCGGGCTCGGCCCACACCTGGCCCTTGCTGTACGGGCCGCGGCTTTGGGTCAGCGTGGTGAGCGTGTAGTGGACCGGGCAGCCGTTCTGCGCGGTGACAAACTCGGTCGGGGCTGACCAATCGGTAGAGATCACGGGTTTGCCCAACGCCATGCACTCGGCAATCGCGAGGCCGAAGCCTTCCGAGCGGTGCAGGGACAGGAAGCAATCGCAGGCGGATTCCAACTGGCAGATTTCCGCTCGGGACAATGTTTCGGTCAGCAACACGATGCCCGGCTGTTCCGTCGCCGCCGCCATCAGCTCGGCGAAATCCGCCTCGTTGCCCGCGGCGTTCTGCACCTTGACGACCAGGGCGGCCTGACTGCCGGCGAGGCCGGACTGGCGGAAGGCCTCGAGCATGCCGCGGGGATTCTTGCGCTCCGAATAGGAGTTCAGGTCGTAGAGGCAGAGGAAAAGGAATTTCCCCTCGGGCAGGCCGAAGCGCGCGCGGCCGTTCGCCGCGGGCTGCGGGATCGTGATGGCATGCGGCATCGTGATGACCGGCAGAGGGGATTTGTGCGCGATGGCGGCGCGGACGAATTCACTCGGGCACCACACCTCGTCGAAGTAACCGAAGTTCGGGATCCAGGCATCGGGAAACTCCGGCAATTCCCAGGCCCAGTAGGCGATGTTGTATTTGCCCGCGCGAAAGGTCTTCCCGTGGTGCGAGTCGAGGTCGTGGGTCGCCGGCGGGTCCAGGTGAACCACATTCACCGGATGAGGGTTGGCGGCCTGCAACCGGCCGGCGTAGGTCTGGTCCCCGAGGCGGTTTTTGCAGTGCAGCTTCAGTGGCACGAGCGCAGCGGGGATGCCGGCGGCGTCGGCGGCGCGCACCATACAGCGGGCGGACTCGCCCACGCCGAGGTCGGCGGTGAGGAAGCCGGCGATGTTGAGACCGAGCCGGGCGTGTTTGCGGGCATACGCGGCGGAATACGGTGCGAGCCGGATCGAAAAATCAAAGATCACCTCGCCGCTCGAGTCCACCAGCCGGGTAATCCGGAGCTGGCGGTTCTTATGCTGTGTGCGGAAATGCTGCAGCGCTTTCAAGCCGCTGATCCGCCCGAGCCACGCGAGGAAATTGGTCAGCCCGACGCCCGTGAGCTTCAGCGAGATCCGCGGCCCGCGATCGCCGGAAGAGGGCGGAATGGCGAGATGAAGTTCGAACGGTCCGGGAGAAAGCTGGTTCAGCCGACCGGCCGCAATGCCATCCACCTGGCACACGAGGCCCGGGGCGCCGGCCTCGAGTCCGCGCGCGTCGGGCCGCGGGCGGAATTCGCCGCGGAGCACGAAGGTCTGGCTGCCGGTCCCGGGCGGGAGGCGCAGTTCCGCGTTTTCGCGAATCCAGGCGGAGCCGGGATCAAATTCGTCGTGGAACAACCCGGCGTAATGGGAGAAACGCCAGACGGGGGCGGCACCGGGAAAAGTGGAGCGGGCAGCGCACATGAAAGGTGGCGGAGAGGGAAGGCGCACGCGTTTACCTTGGCAAAGCTATATCCCGCGGTTTCGATGCGCACTCATGGACGCCGGGGAACACCGCAAGCTGGCCGCCGTGGAGGATGCCATGTGGTATTTCCGCGCGCTGCACGCGCATGTCGGCCGCGAACTGGCGGCGCAGCTTCCCCAAGGACCGGCGCGGATCCTCGACGCGGGTTGCGGGACGGGCGGACTCATCCGCCGGCTGGCGCCCGGCCGGCAGGAGTGGGCGTGGACGGGAATTGATGTGTCGCCGCTGGCTTGCCAGCTCGCGCGCGAACGCGGCGCGGGGGATGTGCGGGAGGCGTCCGTGACGGCGCTGCCGTTTCGCGACGGGGAATTTGCCGCGGTGGTGTCGGCCGATGTGCTTTATCATCTGGACGACGACGAGGCGGCGCTGCGGGAAATGGCCCGGGTGCTCTGTCCCGGCGGCGTCGTGGTGCTCAACGTGCCGGCGCATCGCTGGCTGTGGTCGTATCATGACGTCGCGGTGGACGGCCGGCGCCGCTATGGTCGGGCGGAACTGGCGGGGAAGCTCACGCGGGCGGGCCTGACGCCGTTGCGCCTGACGCACTGGAACACCGCGCTGCTGCCGCTGATCGCAGCGCGGCGAAAACTATTCCCCGCACCGAAGTCCGGCAGTGACGTGAAGCACTCGCCGGCGTGGATGGAGTCCGGATTTTCAGCAATCATGGAGGGAGAGTCCGCGTGGATCCGGCGCGGGGGAAATCTGCCGGCGGGCAGCTCGATTTTAGCGGTGGCCCGCCGTTAGCGCGGGTTCACGGCACTTTTCATTGCCCGCCCGGGCCGGGTCGTATAGGGTGTTTCCGCCTCATGATTTACTTGGCGGTTTCGTTCGGGCTGTTGCTGCATATCCTGTTCTGGGGTGTCGGATTGGCGTTGATCGTTACCCCTTCGCGCTGGCGGCGATTCTGGCCGGTCTGGGTCGCGCCGTGCGGAGTTGCGCTGCAGTCCGCCGTAGTTTGGGTCGGAGCGCACACGAACCTGGCGGGGACGGATGTTTACGGGCGGTGGTCGCTGATACTGCCGGTGGCCCTGCTGCTGGTCGGGATCCGCCGCCGCGGATTTTTGCAATGCGGGCGTGAGGCGCGGCAGTTCTCCGGATTGGGCGGGATCATGGCGGTATGCCTGCTGCTGCTGACGCTGCCGCTGGCCCGGTTGGCGCGGGACCTGACCACGGCCTCGCTTGGCAGTTGTGATGCGGCGGATTATGCGGCGGGCGCCCGGGTATTTCAGGAGTTTTCGAGTAACGACCGCAGCGGCTTTCTCGGGTTGAAGGAAGTGGTGTCGGTCGCGTCGGCGGATAATTTTTATGATTTCTGGCTGCGGTTGAATCATTTCACGCCCTCGGCGTTGATTGCGCTCAACGATTCGGTCCTGGGGCTGCAGCCGCACGAAACCACGGGCCTGATCACCGTGGTGCTGCTGGTGCTGGTCATGCCGATGATCTACTGGCTCGCGCGATCGACCGCGGGCTTTGGGCGGGGGGCGAGCAGCTGGCTCACCTTCATTTTCGCCATCAGCCCTGTGACGGGGTATGCGGTCTACAACGTGGCACCGGGCCAGATCATCGCCGCGGCCGCGATTGCATTGGTGACCTGGGCGGGCGTGGCGATGTGGCGGGATCCGGGAGCCGCTCGGCGCGGCTGGACCTATGGCGGTCTGCTGGTGGTGGGCTTCGGACTGATCTGGGGCGCGTATAATTTCATTGTGATCGTCTGCCTCGTCCCCGCGGTGGGCTGCGTGGGCGGTTGGACCCTGGAGAAAAACGAATTCCGGAAACTGGCGCGCTGGCTGGGCTGGATGCTGTTGCCGCTGGCGCTGGCCGCGGGGTTCTATTTTGCGCGCGCGGCGGGCTTGGTGGAGCGGTTCCTGTTGTTCCGGCAATATGATTTCGGCTGGAAAATCCCGCTGCTGCGCCCCGAGGGCTGGCTCGGCATGGTCAGTGGCGTGGGGCCGCGTCCGCTCGGCGAAATGACGGGGATCGCGTCATGGACGCTGGGCGGCCTGACGCTGCTGCTGCTGCTGGCCGCGTGGTTGCTCTCGCTCATCAAGCGCTGGAAGCACGCCTGGCTGGTGGTGGCGTTTACACTTCCGGTCATGGGCGGCTATGCCTTCCTCGAATACCGCGGGTTGAAGCTGAACAACAACGCGAGCTACGACGCCTACAAACTCTTCTCGGTATTTTACCCGGTGCTGCTGGTCGCCTTCTGCCATTGGCTGCTCTGGCTGAAGGACCGCAGCTCGCTCCTGCGCGGCCTGGCCCTCGGGATGGTCACGTTGGTCACCGTCATGAATCTGCGCGGGATGTATGTCCTCTCCAAGCGGGTCGAGGCCACCCAGCTCGTCGTCGGTCCGGAACTGCTGCAGGTGCGGAAGGTGGAGACGATGGCCCAGGTCAAATCGGTGAACATGCTCGTGCCGGACTTCTGGGCGCGGCTGTGGGCCAATGCGCTGATCCTGCGCAAGCCGCAGTACTTCTCGACCCACACCTACGAAGGCCGCAAGGACACGCCGTTGCGCGGGGAGTGGGATTTCAACGGCGGCCTGCTGCAGGTCCGGGTGCCCGGGACGGACTGCGAGGTCATTAACCGGCGGTTTTCGCTGGTGCGGACCAGCAGCCCGAATTTCCTCCGCGCCGCCCTGGGCGAAGGCTGGTATGGCACGGAGCGCCTGCGCGGGCGGCAGACGACGCTCTGGAACTGGACCAAAGGCGACGCCGCGTTGGAACTGTTCAACCCGCAGGACCGTCCCTTGAAAGTGGTGCTGCACTTTAGGGCCCGGAGCCTGATCAACCGGGACTTGCAGATCTGGGTGGATGGGGTCCGGTTGCGCACGGTGCACTTCGGCACGGAACTGAAGCGGGTGCGGGTGCCGACCATCTCCATCCCGCCCGGCAAGGTCACGGTCTGGCTGCGTTCCAGTCAGCCTCCCACGCGAGCGGGCGAGTGGGATGAACGCTTGCTGGGCTTCGCCGCCTATTCCATCGTGGTGGACGTGCGCCCGAACGAGGAAGCAATGGAGTTGGAGTTTTAAGCCGGGCGACCCTACGCCTTTCCCGATGCCCCAACCGTCCTCCCCCCGCGCGGCCTATGCCGGAAAACGCGTGCTGATCACAGGAGGGCTGGGCTTTATCGGATCGAATCTCGCGCGGGCGTTGGTCCGGCTCGGGGCCAGGGTCACCCTCGTGGACAGTCTCATCCCCGAATATGGCGGCAACCGCCGCAATCTGGCGGGCATCGCAAACCGCGTGAAGGTGTACATCGCCGATGTGCGGGACTGGCCGCGGTTGCCGAGCCTCGTGCGCGGACAGGACTTTCTGTTCAACCTGGCGGGGCAGACGAGCCACATGGACTCGATGACGGACCCCCAGACCGACCTCGACATCAACGGTCGCGCGCAACTGGCGATCCTTGAGGCGTGCCGCCTGCACAATCCCGGCATCCGCATTGTCTTCGCAAGCACCCGCCAGATATACGGCCGGCCGGACTACCTGCCGGTGGACGAAAAACATCCGCTGCGCCCGGTAGACGTGAATGGAATCAACAAAATCGCCGGCGAGTCGTTCCACCTGCTGTATTCACGGGTGCACGGCATCCGGGCGACGGCCCTGCGCCTGACCAACACCCTGGGGCCCGGCATGCGCGTGAAGGATGCGCGGCAAACGTTCGTCGGCGTCTGGATCCGGCGCCTGCTCGAGGGCGAGCCCTTTGAAGTGTGGGGGGGCGAGCAGCTGCGCGATTTCACCTACGTGGGTGATGCCGTGGAGGCGTTTCTGCTGGCGGCCCGCCATCCGTCGGCGGTGGGTGAGGTCTTCAATCTCGGCGGTCCGCCGCCGGTCACGCTGCAGTCGCTGGCGGAGACGTTGGTGGAGCTGAACCGCGGCGGCTGCTTTGCGGTGCGGACTTTTCCCGCGGACCGGAAGAAAATAGATATCGGCGATTTTTACGCGGATGACCGCCGGATCGCGCGCATGCTGGGTTGGCGTCCGCGCACCGATCTGCGCCGCACGCTCGCGCAAACCCTGGCCTACTATCGCAAGGAGCTGAAACACTATGTCTAAGCCGCTCCTGACCGCCGATCCCCAGGCGGGTTTTCTGGCGCACGCGGATGAAATCCGCGGGGCGGTGGACCGCGTGCTGACGGGTGGGCGCTACATCCTCGGGCCCGAGGTCGAGGCGTTTGAAATGGAGTTTGCCGCGTCTCACGGTGGCGGTCACGCGCTCGGCGTGGCGAACGGGACCGAGGCGCTCGAACTGGCCTTGCGCGCGGTCGGCGTGAGTGCGGGCGACACCGTGGTGACCGTGGCAAATACCGCGTCGGCCACGGCGGCCGCGATCCAGCAGATTGGGGCGCGCCCGGTGTTCGTGGAGATCGACGCCGCGACGATGACGATGTCGCCGGCGGCGCTGGAGCGTTTGTTCGCCGCCCAAGCGGGCAGGGTAAAAGCCGTCGTGCCGGTCCATCTTTATGGCCAGCCGGCCGCGATGGCGGCGATCGTGGAGCTCGCGCAGCAGCAGGGGGCAAAGGTCGTGGAAGACTGCGCGCAGGCGCACGGCGCGACCATCGGCGGACGCAAGATCGGCACGTGGGGCGACGCCGCGGCGTACAGTTTTTATCCGACGAAGAACCTCGGCGCGCTGGGCGACGGTGGCGCGGTGTTCACCCGCGATGAGACGGTGGCCGGACAGGTGCGGCTGCTGCGGCAGTACGGCTGGCGTCAGCGGTATGTGAGCGAGATCCCCGGCCGCAACAGCCGGCTTGACGAAGTCCAAGCCGCGATCCTCCGGGTAAAGCTGAAATATCTCGATGCGGAGAACGCCACGCGCGGCCTGCTGGCGGCCCGTTATCTGCAGGCATTGGCGGGAGCATCGCTGCGGCTGCCGGTCCCGGTGTCCGGCACCGGACATGTGTGGCACCAGTTTGCCGTCCGGACGGACCGGCGCGACGCGTTGCAGGCCGCTTTGGCGGCGCGGGACATTCACGCCGCCGCGCTTTACCCCGTGCCACTGCACCGCCAGCCGGCCTATGCGGATGCGGCCATGCGCCTGCCGGAGACGGATCGGGCCTGTGCCGAAGTGCTGTGCCTGCCGGTGCATCCGGCGCTTTCGAGCGGTGACGTTGACAGGGTCAGCGATGAAATCCTTCGTTGGACCCGATCATGAACCCGGCCGGCCCCGCCTTGAGTTTTGTCATCCCGCTCTACAACAGCGTGGAAACCATCGGTGCGCTGGTGTCAGCCATCGACGGCCTGGTGGTGGAGGGCGGGCATGAGATCGTGCTGGTCAATGATGGCAGCTCGGACGCCACGGCCGACGTTTGCCAGGCGCTGTTGAAGATGGCGCGGGTGCCGGTGACCTACGTCGAGCACGCGCGGAACTACGGCGAGCACAACGCGGTGCTGACGGGCTGGCGCCACGCGGCGGGGGCCCATCTCGTGAATCTTGACGACGACGGACAGAATCCGCCCGCGGAGGCGGTAAGGTTGTGGCAACACGCCAAAGCCACCGGGCTCGATGTCGTGTTCGGCCACTATGCAGAGAAGCAGCACTCGCTCTGGCGGAATTTCGGCAGCTGGTTCACGAACCGCATGACGGATTGGGCGCTGGAAAAGCCGAAGGGATTTTATCTCTCGAGCTTTCGTTGTGTGACGGCGTTTGTGGCGCGCGAAGTCGCGGGGCACACCGGGCCGTATCCCTATATTGACGGACTCATCCTGCAGGTGACGCAGCGGATCGGCTCGATCGAAGTCACGCACGAGGAACGCAAGGCGGGTGCCAGCGGCTATACGTTGCGGCGGCTGCTGCGGCTCTGGCTCAGTGCGTGGGTGAATTTTTCCGTGCTGCCCCTCCGGTTGGCCACGGCGCTCGGGTTGGTGATGGCGATCGCCGGACTGGCGGGCTTTGCGTGGGTCGTGTGGTTGCGCGTGACGAACCAGGGACCGTCCTTTGGCTGGGGTTCGCTGATGGCGGCGCTGCTGGTATTTTCCGGCACGCAGCTCGTGCTGCTCGGCCTGATCGGCGAGTATATCGGCCGGACATTTCTAACGGTAAACAAGCGTCCGCAGGCGATCCTGCGCGCGGTGGCGAAGAGCGGGCCGGCCTGATTCCGGCAAATTTCCGTGGGTCCGGCTTTCTGGTCCGCCAATTCATTGGCGGTGGCGGAAAGCCGATACGCTGGAAAACATGTCGGGGATGAACGGTAAACCCCGACCTACGGCGAGCGTTTCTGAGTTGGCCCGTGCGCTCCGCGCGCGGCGGTTTGGCGCGAAGAGACGGGAGGCTGCGGCGGGCTTGGCATTTGGGAGGAGATCGAATGCCGCGCGCGGAGCGCACGGCCCACCTGGTTCAGGGCGGGTACAACGCCGCGGGAATGGACAGGCGCCGAAGTGAGCGAGCCGGTCTGGCGTGGGTCGGACGGTTCGAGAGATGGGGATCACTTGGCTGATAAACCCCGACCCACGGATTGGCTGAGCGAACGTGGCCGGTGCGGCGGTTGAGACAGAACGAAGGCTAGCTTCGCGGAGCGAACATCTGCTCCCAGCGCGTGAATTCCGCGTCGAGGGCGAGGTCGAGCGCGCGCAAGGCTTCGGCCGGCACGCGCCGCCGGAGATACAGCGCATAGCAAAACATCCGGCGGGCCGGGGCGTGGTCGGTCGCATCGCGCGAACCCGCCCACGACGCTTCCAAATAACGCCAGCACCAGGCGCGGTCGATGAGCCGGGCCAGCTCCGGGCGCCAGCGGCGGGTGAACCGGAAGGTGTTTTCCTCGTCGCGTGCCTTGCGTCCGACCGATGCACTCACGTGGTGGCACACGACGCTGCGCAAGGCGACGGCATTCACGCGGCTGGCGGCGGTGGCGCGGAAGCAGAGGTCCACATCCTCGCTGCCGTTGACGTAGCCCTCGTCGAAACCGCCGAGCTGGGTCCAGAGCGACCGGTCGAGCAATACGCAGGCTCCGGTGACAGCGAACGAGGGACGGACGGGCTGAAAATACGTTCTGACGGGGCAGGGCCGCGTGCGGAGATGCTCCATCTTTCCCTTCACGTTTAAAAACATGCCGGCGTGGTCCACGTCACCGGTGGCGATGTTGAGCTGGACATTGCCGATCAGTCCGGCGCGCGGTCCGAGCGCGCGGTGGGCGGCGAGCATGGGCTCGAGCCAGCCGGGGGAGAGCAGGAGGTCGTTGTTCAGCAGGGCGAGGAGCTCGCCGCGGGCGAGACCGGCGCCGCGGTTGTTGGCGGCGGCATAGCCGAGATTACGCTCATTGAGGACGATGCGGAAAGGGGCGCGAAGCGTGGCCAGCCACTCCCGGGTGCCGTCGGTGCTGCCGTCGTCCACGAGGATGATCTCAGGGTCGACTCCGGCGGGGAGCGAAGGCAGCAGGCTCGCGACCATCGCCTGCGTCAGCGGCAGGCAGTTGAACAGCGGGATGACGAACGAGACCTGCATCGGGTGCACCAAAGAGGCAGAAAATTTCCCGGGCTCCGAATCAAATCTCCGCCGACCTGCGGGTGGGCCGGGCGCTCCGCGCGCGGCAATGGTCGGCCGACCGGGCGCCCTCGCCAAACCTGCCGCGCGCGGAGCGCACGGCCCACCTGCCGGCGCGACGGGACTTACTTTTCGGCGGCCACCTGACGCAGATAGGCGGCGTAGCTGGACTTGCCGAGTTTCGCGATGTTGGCCTCGAGCTGGGCCCGGTTGATCCAGCCCTGCTGGAAGGCGATTTCCTCGAGACAGGCGATTTTCAAGCCCTGGCGGTTCTCGATCACGGACACGAACTGGGCGGCCTCGAGCAGGGAATCGTGGGTGCCGGTATCAAGCCACGCGGTGCCGCGGCCAAAGAGCTCGACGTGCAGACTGCCGCGCTCGAGGTAGAGGCGATTGAGGTCCGTAATTTCGAGTTCGCCCCGCGCGGAAGGTTTGAGGCTCTTGGCCAGCGTCACCACGTCGGCGTCGTAGAAATACAGACCGGGGACGGCGTAACTGGACTTGGGTTGTTTCGGCTTTTCCTCGAGGGAGAGCACGCGACCGTCCTTGGCGAAATCGACCACGCCGTAATCCGTGGGGTTGGCGACATGGTAGCCGAAAATGGTCGCCCCGGTCGTGCGGGCCGTGGCCTCGGCGAGGGAGTGAACGAAATCAGCGCCGTAGAAAAGATTGTCGCCGAGGACCAGGGCGGAGGGCTCGTCCTTGAGGAAGCCTGTGTCTCCCGCGATGTGGAAAGCTTGCGCCAGGCCGTCGGGGCTGGGCTGTTCCGCGTAGCTGAACTTGAGGCCGAGATTGGCCCCGTCCCCCAGGAGTTTCTTGAAATTGGGCAGGTCGGTTGGCGTGGAGATGATCAGCACCTCGCGGATCCCGGAAAGCATCAGCACCGACAGCGGATAGTAGATCATCGGCTTGTCGTAGACCGGCATGAGCTGCTTGCTCACGGCGATGGTCAGGGGGAAGAGCCGGCTGCCGGAGCCGCCGGCCAGAATGATGCCTTTGCGCGCCGCGGCGGCGGGTGAGGGATGATTGGTCATGGGTGATGGGTCAGGGCTGGCTTCGGGCTTTGATGAGTGAGCCAAGCATACGGCCGATTTCCGCACAAGTGACTTCCAGCTGGCTGAAAATAGTCGGGTCCAATGCCCCGATATCGCGGGCTATTTCCAATTGAGTCCGAAGTTCAGCCAAGGATCCCTTGGCGATGTACAGAAAGCGGACGGAGTCCTTGTTCGTCTCCCGTTCGTCACCCTCCGCAATGTTAGACGGGACGGAAACAGCCGCCCGGCGGATTTGATCTCGCAGCCCAAAGTCGCGAGACAATGGACCGTTGGCAGTGAGCCTATCAATGGTTATGGCCAGCGCTTTGGCGCCCTGCCAGACCCGGAGCTCGCGAAATCCCTCTGCACCCATAACCCATGACCGATCACCCCTGACCAGTCCCGAGTCGCGCACGGGAGTATTTTTTTTCCGTAATATCGGAACACCAGTCGCGATGGCCCAGATACCAATCGACGGTCTTGGCGATGCCGGTAGTGAAGTTTTCGCGCGGGGACCAGCCGAGTTCGCGCTGCAGTTTGGCGCAGTCGATGGCGTAGCGGCGATCGTGGCCGGGACGGTCGGCGACATACTTTACCTGTGTGATATAGCCCTGACCGTCGGCGCGGGGTGACTTCTGGTCGAGCAGCGCGCAGAGGGTCTGCACGATCTCGATGTTCGGTTTCTCGTTCAGGCCGCCGACGTTATAGGTCTCGCCGACGCGGCCCTTTTGCAGGACGAGCCAGATGGCGGCGGCGTGATCCTCCACGTAGAGCCAGTCCCGGATCTGCTGGCCGTCGCCGTAGACGGGGAGCGGTTTCCCCTCGAGGGCGTTGAGGATCATGAGCGGAATGAGCTTCTCCGGAAAATGATACGGGCCGTAGTTGTTCGAGCAGTTGGTCGTAAGAGTGGGCATCCCGTAAGTATGCTGGTAGGCGCGCACGAGGTGGTCGCTGGCGGCCTTCGAGGCGGCGTAGGGGCTGTTGGGTGCGAAGGGTGTTTTCTCGGTGAAGGCCGGATCGGAGAGCGAGAGCGTGCCGTAAACTTCATCGGTCGAGACGTGCAGGAAGCGGAACGCGGCTTTCTTTGGGTCGGGCAGTTTCAGCCAATATTGCTTGGCGCAGTTGAGCAGGCGGAGCGTGCCGACGACATTGGTCTGGATGAACGGCTCGGGCGAATCGATGGAGCGGTCCACGTGCGACTCGGCGGCGAAATTCACGATGGCGTCGATCGCATGCTCGGTGAGCAGGCGCATCACGAGCGCGGGGTCGCCGATATCGCCCTGGGCGAAGACATAACGCGGGTCGCCGGCGAGGTCGGCGAGGTTGGCGGGATTGCCGGCGTAGGTCAGCGCGTCGAGATTGACGAGCTGGCCGAGGGCCGAGCCCGTTTCGGTGAGACGCTGGCGGATGAAATTGGAGCCGATGAAGCCGCAGCCGCCGGTCACGAGTAAGTTCATAGGGTTTAAGTCTTAAGGTTTAAGCGAACGGAGCAAGGCGTTGGTCATCTTGGAGATTTCCGTGTAAATCGATTCAAGCTGACTGTGGTTTTCTTGCGAAAGAACGGCCAGATCCCGCGCCAGCAGCAGCAAATAGCGTGTCTCCTCGGTGGAACCGCGAGCGATGATCAGGAACTGGCGAAATTCAGCCAGAGAGCCTCGGCCCTTGCCTTCTGCAATGTTGGTGGGAACGGATGCGGCGGCGCGGCACAGCTGATCGGTCAGCCGGAAGCGTTCATCGGGCGGAAATAATTTCGTGACTCGATACACGTCCAGGGCTGCGGCATGGGCTTTCTGCCAGACGACCAAGTCACGCCAGCTCTCGATTTTGTCCGCGCTCACGAGCTTATACCTTATGCTCTTAAAACTTAAACCTCGGCCTTGCGCCAGTGGCGCAGGGCCGACTCCACCGCGGTGTGCACCTCGGTGAGCGTGATGCCGACGCTCGCGAGCTTCGAAGAATCCATCACGCAATTCGAGCGGGGGGTCTTGGCGGCGACTTTCATGAAGTCGGACTCGCTGGCGAAGAACTCGTATTTTTTGGGATGCACGCCGCTCTTTTCGATCAGCTCGACGACTTCGTGCGTGGTGATCTGGCCGGGGTTGGTCACGTTGTAGGTGCCGAAGGGCACGCGTTTCTCCCAGCAGGCGAACGTGGCCGCGACGAACTCGTCGAGCTGCGAAATGGAATTGGTCGCCGCGAGCAGGCGCGGGTAGCGCATGAGCTTGGTGATATAGTTGCGCGGCGTATCGACCTCGTTGAACGGGATGCGCAGGCGCCAGACGAAGACGTCGGGGCGGCCGGCGAGCACTTCCTCCCCTAGGGCCTTGGTGCCGCTGTAGAACGAGCAGTTGTCCTGGCGGAAGGTGAAGTTCGGTTCATCGGCCTCGGTGAAACCGGTGCCATCGTCCCGCGCGCCGGTGAAGATGCAGCCGGAGGAGACGTGGCCCCACGGCACGCCGGCGTTGGAGCAGGCCTGGGCGATGAGGCCCGGGAGGACGGCGTTGCCCATCAGGCACTCGCCTTTGTGCAGCTCGCAGGCGTCGACGTTGGGCTTGCCGGTGTAGCCGGCGGCGTTGATGAGGAATTCCGGCTGATCGCGGCGCAAGGCAGCGGTGAGGACGGGCACATTGGTGTAGTCGAGGTCGGCCCGGCGCAGGTTGCGGAAGGGGATGCCCTTGCGCGCGAGGAGCGCTTGGTAGGCGTGGCCGACGTAACCGGAACCTCCGAGGAGATAGATCATGGTTGACGGTGCTGGCGGGCAGCACGGGAGGCAAATTTCCGGCGGGGTTTCATGAAGGGAAGGTCTATCGTTTCCGAAAATCGCCCCGGCTGAAATATTTTTCGAGCCAGACATAGGCGCAGATGAAAAAATACCGGCTGCCCATCTCGCTGATCTTGAGCTTGGCCTCCCCGTGCTTCCGGTTCTGCCACGAGATCGGCATCACCGTCCACGTGTAGCCGCGGACGATGGCTTTGAGCGGGATCTCGACCGTGAGGTTGAAATGCGGCGACAGGAACGGCCGGCAGCCCTCGATGACGGTGCGCCGGTAGGCCTTGAAGGCGTTGGTGGTGTCGTTGAGCGGGATATTGAAGCCCACGCGGACGAGGAAATTGGCGAGCCGGTTGACGAGCAGTTTCACGCGTGGGTAGTCAACCACCTTGCCCCCTTTGACGAAGCGGCTGCCGAAGACGCACTCCCAACCTTCGCTGAGCAGCCGCCAGTAACGCACGGCATCGTCGGGGGAATCAGAGGCATCGGCCATCATGATCACACAGGCGTCGCCCTTGAAATTATTCAGCCCGTAAATGACCGCGCGGCCAAAGCCATGCGCGCCGAGATTCTGGACCGGGGCGAGGGTCGGAATGGTCGTTTTCAGTTCCTGCAGCACCGCCCACGTCCTGTCCTTGCTGCCGTCATCCACGACAACGATCTCGTGCGGGACGTTTTCGCGGACGAACGTCCGGTAGATGTCGGTGACGGTGGAGGGGAGCGACTCTTCCTCGTTGTGCGCAGGAATCACCACGCTGTAGAGCGTGGGCGGGTCCAGCCGCAGGGCGGCATCAACGTGGGAACGCATGAGAAATGGCAGAACCCGGCTCAGGCCGGGGCGGAGAGATCGAGCCAGTTGGGGTGGGCCTCCGCATGGCGGGCAATTTCCTCCAGCAAGGTGGAAGTGGGCGTAACGGGTTGCCAATGCCAAATGCGGGAGGCCTTGGCGTGGTCGAGGACGATCCAGGGAATGTCGAATGGCCGGGCGGTTCCATCGCGCACCACTTCATGCGGACCAAAGCGTTGAACGCACCAGTCGCTGAGCTGGCGGAGCGACATGGCGGAGGCGGCGCCGCCAGAGAGATTCACGAGCCGGTCGGACGGCGTGAGCTTGGGTGCGGTGAATTGTTTCTCCAACAACGGCAGCAGATCGCGGGGGTGCAGGCAGTCGCGCACCTGGTGCCCGTGTCCACCGAATCCGAGGTATTTCAACGGCCGTTTGCGCAGCCAGGCGTTGATCCAAAACGCAAAGATACCCTGGTCAGCGCGCCCGAACTGGCCGGCACCGGCGAGGACGCCGCAGCGGTTGATGAAAACAGGAAACCCAAACGTCTCGCCGTATTCCAACGCGAGGGCTTCGGAGGTGAGCTTGGTGGCGCCGTAGAGCGAGATGGGCGCGGTGGTGGCGAAGGACTCGTCGAGCCCGGCAGCAGTCAGTCCGGCGGGAAACCCAGCCGTGGCGTCAGGCGCAAACGCGTTTTGGGTGACGACGACAGGCAGCGCGGCCAGCGGTGGGATGGAATAGACCCGGCTGGTGGAGAGCAGGATGAAGCCGGCTTGGTGGGCCTTGCAGTATTCCAGCAGGTTCACAGTGCCGAGGAGGTTGTGGTCCACGAGTTCGCGGGAACTCGTCTTGCCGTCCACGCCGGCCAGCACGCTGGCGTTGGCGGCGGCATCAATCACGAAATCGGCGGCGGGCAGGGCCGCCATGGCGGCGGCATCGCGCAAATCAGCCGTGAGCACCGTGGCGCCCAAACGTGTGAGCGGCTCGCGGTTGGTCTCGCTGCCCGGCCGGATGAAGCTGTCAAAACCGGTCACCTCCTGTCCGGCCGCCAGGAGGCCCTTTGCCAGGGTACTGCCGACAAACCCACAGATGCCGGAGATGAGAATGCGCATGGGCCACGAGGGAAACAGACCCGCCGGGGCAGGTGAAGCGGGAAATCATCCGGCGCCGGCCGGAGGTGGGTGGGCACGTCCCTGTGCCCGCATTTTTCTGGTCCGTAGACGCTCAGCCCATGCGGGCACGGGACGTGCCCGCCCACCTCGGTCAACTCGCGGACCGCTTCTGCCACGCCTCGACGATCTGGCGGATGGTTCCCTCGAGCGACTGCGTGATATCCCAAGACGGATAGTGCGCCCGCATCTTCCGCAGGTCGGAGTAGTAGCAGATGTGGTCACCGGCGCGGTTCTGGTCGAGATAGGTGTAAACTTGCGGCTTGCCGGTGAATTTCTCCGTGATCTTAAACGCCTCGAGAATCGACGTGCTGTTGGCTTTGCCGCCCCCGAGGTTGTAGACCTCGCCGGCGCGCGGGGCCGCGACGAAGGCCGCCATGAAACGAGCGACATCAAGCGAGTGGATGTTGTCGCGCACCTGTTTGCCCTTGTAACCGAAGACCTTGTATTCGCGACCTTCGAGGTTGCAGCGCACGAGGTAGCTTAGGAAGCCGTGCAGCTCGACGCCGGTGTGGTTGGGGCCGGTGAGGCAGCCGCCGCGCAGGGCGCAGGTGGGCAGGTTGAAATAGCGGCCGTATTCCTGGACCATCACGTCGGCGGCGACCTTCGACGCGCCGAAAAGCGAGTGTTTCGACTGGTCGATCGTGAACGTCTCGGCGATGCCGTGTTCGTAGGCGGAGTCGGCGTAGTCCCAGCGCGTGGCGAGCTCCTGGAGCGCGATGCGGTTGGGGGCGTCGCCGTAAACCTTGTTCGTGCTCATGTGCACGAACGGGGATTCCGGCGCGGCCTGGCGCGCGGCCTCAAGCAGGTTCAGCGTGCCGACGGCGTTGGTATCGAAGTCATCGAACGGGATGGCGGCGGCGCGGTCGTGGCTCGGCTGGGCGGCGGTGTGGACGATGACGGACGGTTTGACCTCCTTGACGAGGGCGAGGACGCCGGCGCGGTCTCGGATATCGAGCTCGTGGTGGACAAAGCCCTTCAGCTCGTTGGCGAGGCGGTTCTGGTTCCAGCGGGTGTCACCCTGCGGACCGAAAAAGACAGCGCGCTGATTGTTGTCCACCCCATGCACCGTGTAGCCTTGGGCGGCGAAATAGACGCAGACTTCCGAGCCGATGAGGCCGGAGGAACCGGTGACGAGGATCAGCTTGGCCATGGGGAAAAGTGACCGGGACTCATACAGGCGGGGCGGGTCACTTCCAGCTGATTCTTGACCGCGGCTGATCGGATTCGGGGCGGAAGTTTTCGACTTGAAGGCCGGGCGATGGCGGGTTTTGCCCCGTCTATGGTCATAAACCTGAAGCCATCATGAAGAACTTCCATGACACTAACCGGGGACTGCGGTGGACTGTTTTTGGGGCGGTGATGGCGGTCGCCCTCCTGTGGACCCGGTCGCCCCAGCACGCATGGGAGGATTATTATATCACCTGTCGCTCGAGGAAGAACCTGGCGACGGGGCATGGCCTGGTCTTCAACCCCGGCGACCGGTTGCACACGTTCACCCCGCCGCTGGGGGCTTTGTTACCGGCCGTGGCCTGCTTGGTGACGGGCAGTCACTCGGATGACGCGGCCATCTGGGGCAAGCCGAAGGGGACAGGGCAAGCCGAGGGGG
>Ga0105047_10000740_pt1 | contig 56756 bp, 36 predicted proteins | sample MAT04_FD_78384 | JGI IMG/M metagenome (GOLD analysis project Ga0105047, IMG submission 78384) | Freshwater microbial communities from Lake Fryxell liftoff mats and glacier meltwater in Antarctica - MAT-04 (megahit assembly) | ecosystem: Environmental > Aquatic > Freshwater > Ice > Liftoff... | reverse complement strand
GGCTTGACGATGACGCGATCGACGACCGCCTCGATATCATGCTTGAACGTTTTGGGAAGCGATTCGACCTCGCGCGCATCGACGATTTTGCCGTCGACCCGCAGCCGCGCGAAACCTTCGCGCCGCGCCGCCGCGAAGATCTCGCGATGCTCGCCCTTCATCCCGCTCACCAGCGGCGCCAGGATATTGAGCCGGGTGCCCTCCGGCATTTTCATGATGTGGTCGACGATCTTCTCCGCCGACTGGCTCTCGATGGGCCGCCCGCAGATATGGCAATGCGGCGTACCGATGCGCGCGAAGAGCACACGCAGGTAATCGTAAATCTCGGTCGTCGTCGCCACCGTCGAGCGCGGATTGGACGAGCCCGAACGCTGCTCGATCGCAATCGTCGGCGTCAGTCCGTCGATGCTCTCGACGTCCGGCTTCTCCATCATCTCCAGAAACTGGCGCGCGTAAGCCGAGAGCGATTCGACATAGCGACGCTGCCCCTCGGCGTAGATGGTGTCAAACGCGAGGCTGGATTTGCCCGACCCCGAAAGCCCCGTGATCACGACGAGCTGATCGCGCGGGATGTCGACATCGATGTTCTTAAGATTGTGCTCGCGCGCCCCCCGGATGCGGATAGCGTTCGGCGCCTTGATCAATTTTCTCTCTGATTTGGAACCCACGAACAACCTTTCAACCCCTCGATCCGCCGGCGTCCCGCCGGCCCGTTTCGTAAACAACCTGCCAAGTGTAACATCACCACGACGTAGATCGATTTTCGATTTCAAATTTTCGTAACGTAATCCTCCGGATTGCGTAACCGTTGCAAAAAAATGGTGCCACTGGTACGCGTCCGAGGGCCGTATCGAGGACGCTTACCAGTGCGGTTTACGGACAGACTTGTCCGTCCGTGAACCCCACTGGCTAAACCGTTTTGGCGCACTCAAATCAATCGCGAACTATAATTTTTCGCGCCCCGAATGGGGCTGAACAATCCAGCCCAGGGCAAGGCGCGCGGGTAGCGCGCCGCCGCCCTGGGTTAAATCGCGCGATCGGTTCGCGCCCTGTAAGGGCGCCACAAGCGCCGCCTAATCCCACACATATTTCTCATCATATTCGATATTGTACTTCTTCAAAAGCCCGCGCAATTCGGCTTCAAATGAAGTCTTCCGGTGATGTTCCTTTTGTCGGCGGATGTAATCGACCACGCCATTCACACCGGATTGGCCGATTGAGAACGCACCGTATCCGTTCTGCCAGTCTAAAAATTCCAGCCATGTACGCATGGAGTGGATTTTCGATCGAAGGCTCAATTAGATTGGCGCGATTCTTGGTGCTGAAGACGAGGTGCGTCAAAATTTTCGAAAGCGATTGTGGCATAGCGGCCCCCCATGTTGCGCCCTTACAGGGCGCGGTCCGTCCGGCTTGCGATACCCAGGGTGGCGCCGCGCTATCGCGCGAGCCTGATCTATTTTCAATCTCCAATTTCCGTAACGTAATCCATCGAATTTCCCCCGCTGCCCCTCCAAACACGTCAAAACCCGCAAAAACAAACACCCGCGCACTCCAACCAAACTCCTAAAAATTTCCCCTCCCAACCCCCGCTATGACTTGACTAGCGCTCCCCTAACCCCGAAAATGCCAACCGCTTAAGTAATTTTGCGACTTTTGTTTTGGCGTTCGTTTGCACTCAGTTGTTCAACCTTTCGCGGAAGGGTTGGCTTCTTTGGTGGGTGGTTCTGTTTTCAGGGTGATGCGTGGCTGAGCACGATTGGAAAATTGCCAAGGCCGGAGCCGGATGCGCGCTGTGCAACGCACAGTTCTCGCCCGGCGTGCAGTATTTTTCGGCGCTGCTCCAAACTGCGGAAAGCCTTGAGCGCAAAGACTATTGCGTTAATTGCTTCCCCGCGCAGCGCCCTCCCGAAATGTACTATTACTGGAAGCGCACGCAGCCCGATCCCGAGGCCCCCGATCCGCGCCGCCAGCCCGTTGTCGACACCGAATACGTCTTCGATTTCTTCCGCCGTTTGGAGGAATCCGGGGCGCCGACCAGTGAGCGCGGGAGCGGTTCGGCGCAGCGCGTCGCCTTCCGTTACATACTGGCTTTGATGTTAACTCGCAAGAAAGTACTGATCTTCGAGACCAAGAAGAACGATCCCTCTGGCATTGCGATCCATGTGTATCGCGAGCGCCGGGGCGGCCAGGCGCATGAAGTCTATGAGCCGGTGCTGAACGAGGAGGAAGTGTTGTCTGTGTCGGCTGAACTGGGCGTGCTGTTGGGTCTCACCCCGCCGCCCGTCAAGATTGCGCCCGCGACAGAAGTTCCAGTCGCAGGCGAAGCGGCCGTACAGGTGGATACTTCCCAGGGGGAGTAGGAATGAAATTTTATGCCGCTGCAGTCCTTGCGCTGATCGTCTGCGCGGGCCTGCAGAATGCCGCACGTGCCGAGACGGCCGAGGACGGCAAGGTGCGCTTGGTCATCAAGGCCGTTGATCCTGACGGCGGCAAGTTGAGTTTCATGTGGACGCAGGTCTCGGGACCGGCAGTGAAAATTCCCGAGCCCGCGGCGTCGAAAGTGGAGAATGCGAAGTACGTCAGCGAGACGTATTTTGTGCCAACGGAGTCGGGGAAGTACGTTTTTCAAGTCAGTGTCAAGAATGAGCGCGGCGAAGAGTCTAAGAAGCTGATCACGCGCGACGTTGTGGTCAAAGGGTCAGCTCCCGCAGCGCCGTCCCCTGAAGGAGTGGCAGTGCTGATCCCGGATGCCGCGCCGCAGAAGCCCGTGCAGAAGCCGGAAGCAGTGGCGTTCAGCGTTCGGCCATATGAGACGCTGCTGGCGGCGTTTCCCGAGCCGTGGAAGAGGAAATGTAAGCCTTGAAGATGTCCGTGGGGAGATAGCCGGATGAAGAAGAGTGTTATCTCATTGCTACAGGCAGCGCTATGCGTCTGCCTGTTATGCTTTGCTGCCGCGCCGCACATTTACGCCGAAGACCAGGACGGGCGCGTGCGCCTCTATATCCGCGCCACCGACCCCGAAGGCGGAAAACTCGCTTTCACGTGGATGCAGTTGGGCGGACCCAAAGTCACGATCGCCGATTCGGTGGCCTGCAAATTCGAAGGCGGCAAATGGGTCAGCGATACATACTTCGTGCCCAGCGAACCCGGCGAATACTCCTTCCAAGTCACAGTCAAGAACGAGAACGGCGATGAGACGAAAAAGGTTTTCTCGCGCCCTGTTCTGGCCCCTGCTGCAGGTCCGGTCGCAGTGGCCGGCAAGGATCAGGAAAAAAAGACGGGTGAAGTAGTCCGCCTGAACGGCCTGGGCAGCAAAGCCGCCGACGGCCGCACGCTGGCCAACGACGGCTGGGAATGGCGCATCGTTGAAGCGCCCGAGAAGTTCAAACAGAAATTCGATCTCAAGAATCTGCGCGAGCGCGCATTTGAATTCAAAGCTGACGAACCCGGCGTTTACCAGTTCGAGCTGCGCGTCTCCGACGATACCAAGCGCCAGAGCGAGCCCTCGCGCGTGATCGTCACCGTGCGCACGCACAGCGCCAAGCCGGAGCTCGAGGCGTCGCCGCCAGTCGCGAAAGTTGTGCTGCCTGGAAAAGTGGAGCTGGCACCGGCCAAGAGCAAAGCCGACGTCGTGGTTCAGCCTGTCCGGCCGCTCAAGGTCGGCTCAATCGTCGTACTCGATGGATCACAAACGATCGTTGAAGATAAGAACGCTAAGCCCGATTTTTTCTGGGTGCATAAGCAGGGGCCCTTCATTGCAACCTTAGCCCCGGACACCTCGAAGCCGTTCTCGCAGGATCGCACCGACACAAAGAATTACCCCGTCTGGAGCTGCAAGCCCAGCGAACCGGGCGACTACACCTTTGTGCTTGAGGTCACCGTTTACGGCTCCAACGGTGTGCCGGAGAAGATCGAGAGCAAGCCGGTGGTCTTCACGGTCACCGCCGACACGCCCGAGGTGGCGCCGGTGAAACCGCCACCCGTCGCCGTCGTTGAAAAACCGGCCGTAAAGGTCGATCCTCCGCCAGTCAAGCCAGACCTGCCACCTGTACCGGTGAAACCGCCTGAGCAAGTTGAAATTATTAAAGTAAAGCCCGACGTTCCGCCTATCGCTGATGTAGCTCCGTTGCCATCCAAAAACGGAAGGCCCGTGGCACGCGTCGCTGCGGAACGCGGCGAAGTCGAAGCCGGTGACTGGGTGGTGCTCGACGGTTCGAAGAGTACCGATCCCGACGGCGACAAGCTGGAGTTCATCTGGGGACCGACGGACGGCAAGCGCTATCCGACGCAATGGCGCGGCACCAAGGGGCCCAAGGTCGAATTCCAGGCCGAGGAAGAAGGCGAGTACGGCGTCTCGTTAATGGTCAAAGACGGCAAGGAATCCAGCGAACTGGCCAAGGTCGTAATCCTCGTCGGACCGACCAATCAGAAGCCGATCGTCTCGCTGCCCAAGAGCATCGAAGGCGTCGTCAACGAAGAGATCCGCATCAAAGGCGAGGCCCGCGATCCTGAGAACGACCGCATGGAATTCATCTGGACCTGTATCGATCCCAAGGAACTGAAGATCCCCGATTCGCTCGCTAAGAACCAGGAGTTGGTCTTTGCGCCGCAGAAACCAGGCGCCTATTTGTTCAAATTCACCGCCACGGACGCCAAGGGCCGAGGCGACAGCGCGCAGGTGATGGTTGGCATTAAAGAAGCCGTCAACCGTTCGCCAGTGGCCATTGTCGATGGACCCAAGGAAGCGCTGGCCGGAACGCGCGTCAAATTGAGCGGCTTACGGTCGCACGATCCCGAGGGGCGCCCGATCACTTACTTCTGGAAACAGGAAAGCGGGCCGTCGTTGCCGGCCGTTCCCGGCGAGTACGATAAAATTTGGGAGTTTGTTCCCACCGAAGCGGGCGAGTACACGCTCAGCCTGATTGTCTCCGACCGCGTCAATAAGAGCGAACCGGATAAATTTATCCTGCGCGTCTCCAAGAAAAATAGCATGCCGGTCGCCGCGATTATTGCTCCGCCCGGCGGACGCCTGATGCTGGAAGAAACCGGAACGCTCGACGGCAGCACGTCGCTCGATCCGGATAAAGACAAGCTGACCTTTAAATGGAGAATCGTCGACGGCGGTAAAGGTGAAGTGGCCTTGAGCGGCGCGGATCAGGAAAAAGCCTCTGTCGTCGGCAAAAAGGTCGGCCCGGTTCTCGTCGAACTGATCGTTAACGACGGCACGGTCGACAGCACGCCGCTGCGCATCGAATTGACCGTGATCCGCTCCAACGGCAAGCCCGTGGCAAAGATCACCGGTCCCGAGACGGCGCGCATCAAGTCGTTCGTCGATTTGAGCGGCGCTGAAAGCAGCGACCCCGACGGTGACGAATTGACCTATATCTGGTCGCAGCCGATCGACGGCGGCCCGTCCATCGGTGTCAACGCCAAAGAGCTGCGCAAAAAGACGCTGCGCTTCAGTCCCGAACGGCCGGGCACGTATGTCATCCATCTGCAAGTCATCGATTCAGAATTAACCAAGAGCGACGTGGCGATCAAAACAATCGTTGTGAAGGGTGTCAACCGTCCGCCGCAGGCGATCGCCACGCGCACCGGCGCCGGTCCGGTGAAGTCGGGCGATGAAATCAAGTTGTCGGCGCAGAGCAGTCTCGATCCCGATGGTTCGCCGCTGACCTTCCGTTGGAAGCAGATCGCCGGACCGCCGCTCATCATTGCCGACCCCGAAAGCAGCGTGATCAACGTCGTCGCGGGCGGAGCGGGAAGCTATATTTTTGAAGTCGGTGTCAGCGACGGTGATACAACTGTTCCGGCGACTGTCTCCTTTAGTGTGCAGGCGCCCAACACGCCGCCGAACCTGGTCATCGCCGATCCTATCTCCGGCGAAGCAGGCGAGCGCGCAATTCTCGATGCTGGCGGCACGACCGATCCCGACGGCGATAAGATTATCGAATTCCTCTGGAGCCAGGTCTCCGGACCTAAAGTCAGTTTTGCTCGCGGCACCGAAAAGAAAGCGCACGTCGAAGTGGTTCTGCCCAACGAAGGCGAATACGTTTTCGAAGTGAAGGCTTTCGACGGCAAGGAATGGTGCGAGCCGCGAAAAGTTCCAGTTCGGACGCGCGCCGGAAACGTGGCCCCGACCGCCGCCATGATTCAATTGGCGGTGAAGACCGAAGAAGGCGTTGAGACGGTGCTCGACGCGTCCTCATCCAACGATCCTGACAATGGCCCGCGCCCGTTGAGCTACATCTGGAAGCAACTGACGGGCACGCCGCGCGTGACACTGCGCGAAGAAGGCCCTCTGGCAAAGTTCACTCCGGCGAAGCTCGGCAACTATTCATTTCAGCTAAAGGTGTTCGACGGGAAAAGCGAGAGCGTTCCGGTCGAGGTCCGCGTCGAGGTGCTCAAGGCAGGCTCGTTGCCGATTGCCATCGCTGACGCGCCCAAGACCGTGCAGGTCGCAAACAAGGCTCAGAAAAACAATCCAGCTTCCCTGCTGATCCTGGATGCGACGCGCAGCCATTCCAAGAACGGCCCGCTGACCTACACATGGAAACAGATCAGCGTTGCAGCGGGCGACGACCTGCGCCTGCGCCCGCTCGATCTGGCCAAGGACCGCATCGGCATTCTGATTTATCTGCCCGGCACATACCGATTCTCGCTGACAGTCTCGGATGGCCAGTTCACCAGTCCGCCGGCCTACGCGGAAGTGAAAGTGCTGGGCGATCCGGCCCTGGGAGTCACGCCGCCCGCTCCCGCACCGGCGCCTGCGCCGTCGCCAAAAAGTCCGCCCAGCAATGGAGAGCCGCAGTCGGCAAAGCCGGAGAGTGCTCCCAACGCCGACCGATTGACTCAGAATTCCAATCCCGACGGCGCGCTTCTTCCGCCGCCTGGTGCTCAGCATAGTGCCATGCAAACGCTGGCCACGCAGGGCGACCCGGAATCCGAACGGAAGCTGATCACCGCTCTTTCGAGTGACGACAAAGATGTGCGCAGCGCCGCCGCTGCGGCTCTGTACAGCCGCGGAATCAACTCGATTCCGGCCCTGATCGGTGTTCTGGAAAACGGTTCACTGCGCGCCAAGGAAGAGGCGCAATGGGCGCTGAAAGAACTGACCCACGAACCGTACGGCCCGAATGCAAAAGAATGGAAACAGTGGTGGTCGCGCCAGCCCGGAAGCAAGCTCGACGCGCAGGCTCAAGCCAAAAACTGATTTTTTCTGTTTGCGCGAGTCCAGTGGAGTGCGTTGCGCCATGCTCACTGACTCGGCACTCGCACCTGAAATCCAGCACCGTGAATCCCAATTCTTCCGCCGCCGCCCGCTCTTCTGGCTGACGCTCGCCTTCGCATTCGGAATTGCCTTCGATCATCAAGTCATGCCCGGCCTGCCCGTTGCGGGCGCTGCGCTGATTGCCGCCGTCCTCTTCTGCGTCGCCGTGCTGCTCTTCGCCCGGCCGGAGGTTCGGACTGCCGCCGACGAAGCCTCGCGCCCGCCGACTTGGTGGAGTCTCTGGATTCCGCATCTGCCGATATTCGCAGCCGTGATCCTGGCGATTAGCAGCGGAGTGTTGATGCATGCCTTGCGCGTCCGCATCGCGCCGGCATCCGATGTCTCGCGCCGCACACCGGCGCTGCCCTCATTCTGCTGGCTGCGCGGCACGATCCTCAGCGCCTCTCAGCCAACCAAGCGCTGTGCGTGGGTGCTCGATATCGAAACGCTGGGCCCCGACCGCACGTTGCAATCGTCCGCCTGCGGACGCGTCGCACTGCAGGGCACGCCCGCCGAACTGGCAACGCTCTCCTCCTTTAAGGAAGGCGACCGCGTTGAACTGCTGGCGCGGATCGAAGCGCCGCCCGACGTTTCTCTGCCCGAAAGTTTCGATTACAAACGCTGGCTTCTGCAGCAGGGCATCCGCCGCTCCGGGACTATTTTTCCGGGCAGCGTGACACACTTCGCCGCGCCGAGCTGGCTGCGTCCCGATCTTCAATTGCGCGCGCTCAGCTCTGTGTTCGCAGCGCGCGCCGCTGCGTTGATGCAAACAGTCAGCAGCGATCCAGGCCACGCGGCGCTGCTCAATTCGCTGCTCTTCGGACGGCGCGAGCACACCGACGCGGCCGACCGCGAATCGTTCGCCGTCAGCGGCGCCGCGCATCTGCTGGCGGTGAGCGGGCTGCAGGTCCAATTCCTGGCGATGCTGATCTGGGCCGCAGTTGCGCGCGCCGGAATCTCTCGCCGCCGCAGCGCGTGGCTGGTGCTTGTGCTGGCCTGGATTTACTGCGCGCTGGCCGGATCGGACGCGCCGATCGTGCGCGCGGCGGTGATGATCAGCGCGTACCTTGGCGGAATAATTTTCTGGCGCCAGTCCGATCCGCTTAACGAACTGGCCGCCTCGGCGCTGGTGATATTGATCGCCGCGCCCGCCGAACTCTTTGGCGCCGGCTTTCAACTGTCATACCTCGCGGTGCTGGCGCTGGTGACGCTCTGCCCCGCTTTCGAAAGCGCGTGGAAAGCGTGGCGCGAATCGCAAAGCAACATGCCGCTTAACCTTTCGCCCACGATCAAGCAGGACGACTGGATTACGAAATACGTTCGTACTGCCGCATTTGTCTCAATCGCCGCATGGCTGGGCACAGCGCCGGCGGTGGCCTGGCACATGGGCCGCTTCTCAACGCTGAGCCTCATCGTTAATTTAGTTGCCGTGCCGCTGAGCACGTTCTGCATGGTCGCCGGCCTGCTGATGCTTGTCGCGAGCATGTTCTCGACGCCGCTCGCCACGATGCTTGCAACGCTCACGCTGGGCCTGCTGATCATGCTGCAGCAATTCGTTGGATTGATCGCGGCCGTGCCGTTCGCATCGCTGGAACTGCCCGCGCCGACGGTGCTCAGCGTTCTCATTTACGGCGCGCTGCTGATGTGGATCTGGCTTGCGCGCGGGCAGGGCGCGCAGGTGCGGCGCCTCGTGTTCGTCCTGCCGTCCTGCGTGCTGGTGCTCTGCGCGGGCGCGTTCCTGCGTGAGCCCGTCGAATCGCCGAGCGTCACGGTGCTTGACCTGCGCAGCGGCCGAGCCGCATTGGTGCAGGCACCCGGCGGCGGCGCGGCGCTGATCGATTGCGGCGGCCTGGGCGAGGGCCCGCGCATCGCGGAGTCGCTTCGGCGCCAGGGCATTCAGCGGCTCAGTCTTCTGGTCATCACCGCCGATGACAGCGACGCCATCGGCGGCGCGGCGGAATTGTTGAATCGTCTGCCGTGCTCCAACGTGCTCTTGCCGCGCGACAGTTCGCCCAGCCAGACGCGCCGCGATCTGGAACGCTTTTTGACTCAGCGCGGGATTGCATACAGTTCGCCAGAGCAAGGTTCCGCCCTGATCGGTCCGGGCGAAGTGCGCTGGACGTTCGACGACGACGGACCGCCCCAGGAAAAACCAGCGGGACTCGACACGGCCCTCTGCGTGCGCGTGGCACTGCCGGGAACCAGCATACTCTTTGTCCCGGCGCGATCGGGCGCCGCGTTGAAGCGCCTGCTGGCGAGCAGCAAAAATATGGAAGCTCAAATCGTCCGCGTCACACCTGGAACTGGCGGTCGGTGGCCGTCCGAATTGACACAGCTTTTGCGCTCATCGAATTGCCACACAATCATCGCCGGCGAGTCGCGCGATCCGGAAGAGAGCGCCGGCCTCGATCTAAATTCGCTCGCACAAGCGATGAACATCCGCCTGCTCTCCCCACACCGCGACGGCTCGCTCCGCCTGCAAGCCGACGTCGGCACCACGCCCACGCGCACGCTTCAGCGATACCGCGAAGGTCAGTGGCGACCGCTCGATTAACTCCAGGTAACAGACAATCCTGTCTGGCAAGGTGGAGCAGACATTCCTGTCTGCTCGAATCGAAAGGGTGGAGCAGACATTCCTGTCTGCTCGATCAGGACGCGATTTCGTGTAGCGCCTTGACCACGCCGTCTGCCTCATCGACCGTATTAAAATAGCCCGGCGAAAGTCGCAGAGTGCCCGTCGGAAACGTGCCGAGCTGTTTGTGCGCGTACGGCGCGCAATGCAGGCCGGGGCGGACGGCTACGTTAAAGGCCTGATCGAGAATGCCAGCGGTCTCGGCGTTGTCGCGGTCTTTGATCGTGATTGAGAGCGCACCGACTTTGCGCTTCAGTTCGGTCGTGCCGTAAATTTTAAAGCGCGCGTCGCTGCTCAATCCGTCGATCAGCACTTTCATGATCGCGCGTTCGTGTTCGAGCACCTTTCCGAGACCAAGCTTATTTAAGAAGCGCACGCCGGCCAGCATTCCCGCGATCCCCATCGTGTTCGGCGTGCCGCCTTCGAGCCGGTAAGGGAGTTCGCTGGGCTGGTGCGGGCTGGTGCTGTCGCCGCCGGTGCCGCCTTCGCGCCAGAGGCCAATATCTTTCACGCGCGGCCCGATCAGCAGTGCGCCGGTGCCGGTCGGCGCGAACAAACCTTTGTGGCCGGGGAAGGCGAGCAGGTCGATCTGCGCGGCCTCCATATCCAGCGGAACAACGCCGGCCGATTGCGCGGCGTCAACCAGGTACGTGACATTGTCGCTGACTTCGCGCAGCGAATTTCCAAGTCCGGCAACGTCGTTGATCACGCCCGTGGCGTTGGCGCAATGCGTCAGCGCGACCAGGCGCGTCTTGTTGGTGACGGCATTAATAATCTCTTCAACGTGCCAGCAGCCGGGCTCGGCCGGGACGATGCGCGTCAGCGTGATGAACCCATCGTCGGCCATCTGCTGCAGCGGGCGGCTGATCGAATTGTGCTCCAGCGCCGTGGTGATGACGTGGTCGCCGCGTTTGACAATGCCCTTGATCCCCATGTTCAGCGCGTCGGTGCAATTGAGCGTGAAGACGCAGCGCTCGGGCTGCTTGACGCCGAAAAATTTGGACAGAGCCAAGCGCGCCTCGCCAATCATCGCCTCCGCGCCCGTGGCCATGCGGTGCCCGCTGCGCCCGGGATTGCCGCCCATCTCGTTCATGAACTTGCTCATGAATTCAAACACTTCCGGCGGCTTGGGGTAGCTGGTGGCTGCGTTGTCGAAATAGATCATTGAATCGTTTTTCCGTTGAGGTTGGTTATGCCGCTGTCTCTATTAATGACCAGAAACAGAGAGCATATCTTGTGCGAATCGAATTGCCCATTGCCGTTGTTCCGCAGTATCCGGTACGGGGCAGGTACGCGCCTTTGAAATGTGTTCGAACGCAGTGGAGATATCGACGCCCAAAGTCGCAAGAACCAAGGCCGCAACCAGCGCCGAGCGGCCGATTCCAATTCTGCAATGAATGAGAACGGATTTGCCGTCGGCCAGCCATGCTTCGGCCTGGCGGATCAGTTTTCGCAGAGCAACGGAAGATTCCGGCACTCCACGGTCGGAGATGGGAAAGCTTTCAAACTCAATACCATGCGCGTTGCAGATGTTTTTTTCTTCCGTGAGTCCCAGTTGCGTGATTTCATCCTCGCGCAGGAGTGAACAGACGGCTTGAACGCCCGACTGCTGCCAGCCTTCGATTTCGTCCGGCAGTTGTTCACCACCGCACGGTCGCGCTGAAATCGCAAGCCGGCCCTTTTTCAATCCGTCGATCCAGAACAGTCGTGTCTTGACCATTCGCCTGACTCCAGAACTTTTAGTCCGCTGCGTCTTTCGAAATGATCTGCCGCGGGAGCGTGTCCACATCGGTTCCGCGTTCGCGCAAGATCGCGATGCGGTGATGCCCATCTAAAATTGTACCATCCGGCCGGGCCTTAAGAGCCTCGGATTCCACCGGGTTTTAATGAAACGAGAAGGCGCTCGGTCGTCCACTTGCGAAGATTCGCCATCTTTGAAGGACTGAGCGAACTGTCAGGATGCAGCGAGTTTAACGGCGGAAGCATGCACGCTTACGTCGCCGTCGCTGCCGCGTCGCCGCTGCTCGATACGAAATGGTTGTCGCCGGCGTTGCGGATGTAAAACGAGTTCAGCATCCCCTGCGCGATCAGGTCCTTCGCTTCGGCGGCCTCGGTCATCTGGATGGCGTCGTGCGGGCAGATCTCGGCGCAGAGCGCGCAGCCGATGCAGACTTTCTCGCGCACCAGCGAGCTGACCTGGATGTTGCCATCGCCAGTCATCTCCAGGCAATTTTCGGGACAGTAGTCCACGCAGTACGTGCAGCCAGTGCAATTGTCTTTGTTAATCACCGGGCGCGGCCGGTCGACCATCTTCTTCTTGGGAACGATGCGGTCGAACTGATCGGTGATGCATGCGACCGGACAGACATTTCCGCAGACGCCGCAGTCGATGCATTTGTCGTCGATAATGACGTGAAGCTGCTTGTTCTTGCGGTCGCCGCCGATGATGGCTTCCGTGGGACACTTTTCCCAGCAGAGCGTACAGCCGATGCAGGTGTCATGAATAAAATGAGGCATGTTAAATTCCCGTTCAAGCACAAAGATTCATGGACTACGGGTTTGAGTTTAGGCTTCTTCTAGACAATGTCAACGTCTTGAGTGAGAAGGTTGTTGTCGCGAGGCGTGGTTCAAAAAAGTTAGTGAAATGGGTAACGTCTCACTCGAATTAACGGAATCTTTCAACAAGAGCTCATTTTTTCGCTCGCGGATGTGCGATACATTTTGCCATTCAATTTGCGAGTCTTTTACAGATTCACCATAAAGACACAAAGGCACGCAGTAACCCAAAAGCCGTTCTTCGTGCCCCTTCGTGTCTTGGTGTCTTATTGGTTCGCGCGCAATCAAAGAGACAGCCACAGCGGAAAATGTCCGGCTGTTTGGACTTTTCCGCTGTGGCTTTCACAACGCGCGAAACAATAGTAGTAAATCTGTTGAGCGGTAATGAGCCCGACGGACTCATCCTCTCGGATGAAACTTCTTGTGAATGGTCAGCAGCCGTTTGGCATCCACGTGCGTGTAGAGTTCCGTCGTGGCGATGTCCGCGTGGCCCAGCATCTCCTGCACTGCGCGCAGGTCCGCGCCGCCTTCCAGCAGGTGCGTGGCGAATGAATGACGCAGCGTGTGAGGACTGTATTTGCCGCGCAGGCCCGCGGCGCGGCCATATTTCTTAACCAGCGCCCAGACATCCTCGCGGCACATCGGCCGTCCGCCTTTGCTCAGGAACAACCTGTTTTTATCGCGCGTACCGCTCTGCTTGGGGCGGACGTGCACGAGATAACGCCGCACCGAATTCATCGCCGCGCGCCCGACGGGAACGATGCGCGTCTTCTCGCCTTTGCCCACAACGCGCAGCATGCCCAGTTCCATGTGCAGGGCGTCGATCGGCAGATTGCAGAGCTCGCTGACGCGCATGCCGGTGGCGTAGAAAAGTTCCAGGATCGCCTGATCGCGAATTGAGAGCCGCCGCTTGTTGCGCGCACGCTTCGGCGCGGATGCCGGTTCCGCGTCGCCCTCCTCTGACGGTTCTGCCGAAGCCGGCTGTTTCATCGGCTGCTGCGTCAGCGTGTGAGCGTCCTCCGGCGAAAGCACATGCGGCAGGCGCCGCCACTGCTTGGGCGTCTCAACGATCGAGGACGGATCGGTTTTCAGAATGCCTTCATTAACCAGGAAGTGAAAAAAACTTCGCGTCGCCGCCAGCGACCGTGCCGCCGAGGAGGATTTGTAATTGTGCTGCTTGCACATAAACGACGCAAAGCAGCTCACCGTATCGCTGTCGATTTCGGCAACGCTCTTGATGTTGCGATTGGCGCAATGGCCGACGAGAAAATCCAGATCGCGTTGATACGCCTCGATCGTGTTCGGCGAGAAGCCGCGCTCGATTTGCAAGTACTGCAAAAAATTCGTGATCTCAGTATCGAAGGCCATGGCTTGATCTGTATCGGCCAGGCCCGCACCGCGGTGCAGCGCCTACTACTCCTTCTTTTTCTTATCGTCCCCGCCGAACAGATCCCGGATTCCGTCAGCAGTCGTTTTCTTGGGAGGCGGCTGAGTCGCGGGCGCGTCGCCCGGTGGTGGAGTCGTCTCTGCGGCAGGCGCAGGCTGCTCCGCTTTTTTCTTCGCGTCGATCATCTCTGCAATGCGGCTTTCGAGGTTGTTAAACGCAATAATCAGTTCTTTAGTATTCGTCGCATAAGTGCTGACGGGTCCGCTTAACACAATGGGCTGAAATTTGCCCTGCGCGAACTCTGTCAGAATCAACGCGCGATCGGCCTCCGACACCTGATCCAGGCGCATCGCCTTCTGCGTCTTCTCCGGAAGCTTGTTTAGAAAAAGCTGTAGATTCGGCGCGAACGAATTCTTGACCAGATCAATGCCGCCTTTGAAATCGATCTGGAGTCCCGCCGATTGTTCCTTTCCGACGAGGCTTCCGTTCAAGGTCAGCGTTCCGCCACTGAGCGGCATTGAACTCAGAGTGAGCGTATCGAATTCGAGACGTGGCAGAAATAAACCGAAGTCTTCCGAGAACAGAATGACGGCCCAGTTCAATTTACGGCCGATCGCGCCCGCCTTATTTTCAAGCGCACTGCCGAGTAACCCCAGCGCGGACTTTGTTCCAAATGCGGCCAACGTTGACTTCAAGTCGTCTGGATATTTTCCGCCATTCTTCTCAGCAACCAAGTTGACGATCTGCGTGTCAATAGTGCCATTCAGCGCACGGATGTCCGGCCCGCGCCCGTTAATCTGGATAGCAACGCCCGCAAGGCCAAAGAGCTGATACTCATCCTTCGCCGGCTTCTTCCCATCCAGAGTCATCACCGTATGGAGATTCAGATTGTCGATGCGTAAATCGGCGGCGAAGTCGTCGGTGGGGAGATTGTAACCCAACCTTTTGATCTGTAATTTTGCATCGCCAAAAAGAGTTGCGCGCGCCTCGGTAATGTCAGCTCTCAGATTCTCAAATTTCAGCGACTGAATCGCCACGTCCTTCACAACGATTGCATCACTGACCGTCAACTCCGGCGGCCCGCTCAATCCCAGTTGCACGCGCAGGTCGCGAATGCCCTCCAATCCGGCCTTGGGCTTAGGCGGAACGGCTGCGGGCGCGGGCGGAATGGCGGTGCTGAGCAAATTAATCGCAGCGAGCAACTGTGGCAACTGAACAGGCGTGCTGACCGTCAGCATTGGAATGGTCACGAGCAATGGCAGCGTCGGTGCGTCGGCCGCGCTGAGCAGCGTCTGACCTGGACGCGCCGCAACAGAGAGCCCCATCGTCATCTTCAAATCCGTCTTCTGTACGCCGTGCGCATGCGCCAGCCCAACGTCGATTCCCGTCGACGAGACGCCGGCAAGCGTGCCGGCCAGATTGGTGCTCAGAGAAAACGTTGCATTCTGAGCGGGGCTTGCGAGCACAGCCTGCACATCGATTTTGTTCACGGAAAGCTGCAACGCGGCGGCCAATGATTCGGCATTGAATGTCGAAAAAGGCCCGTCGTAAACGACCGACGCTCCAGTGACGTTGGCGTGCAGGGTCACACCGGGCGGCAATTTCTCCGCCGGAATAAAACGCGCCGCATCGAACGTATCGAGCTGCGCCGTAAATTGCATTTTGTCTGCGGCCTCATTCAGCGCCAACTTCGTGACGCGTCCGGGAAACACGCCTTCGATCGCCAGCGATTCCATTTGAAGCATCAGTTTCGGCTGGGAGCGATTCCAGGTGAGCCCAGTTAGCGTTGCCTGAAGCGGCCCGCCGCGCAACTCAAGCAGCGGAACACTGACCACGCCGCCGGCGTCCTGCTCCAGCTTGAGGTTGATCTTGCACGGCGCGCCGACGGCTTTGCTGTAAGGCTTTTTGGCGCTATCGATCACACTCAGCGCGGCCGCGAAGATTTCAGCATCATCGAGATTTAACGTTCCCGCAGCGCCGAAAGCATTTCCGGCGAGGCTGACGCGCAGCGGAAACTGCTCGTCAAAGCGCCACGTGCCGCCGAAGAGCGCCGACTTTTCGGCGCCTTCCTTAACAGTAATCGGCGTCGAGGCCTGGAACCAAACGTTGAGCGCGTCCGGCGTGCCGGCATTGCGGATGTTCAAATTGTTGAGCGTCAGCGGCTGATCCATCACGTATTTTCCAGCCGAGACATCCGTGGTGAACGCTTCGCCGATCTTGAATTGCATCAGTAGTTCAACCAAATCTTTTCCCTGCACCATCAACTTCGGCATGCTGAAATTTTTAAAATGCGGCAGCAGATCCTTTGGCTGGGGCTGCGCATCCAGGCGCGTCAGCAGCGTGCGCACCTGAGAGACCGAACCGAGGCACTCCAGCGCCATCACCGGAAACGTGCTTTTTGCATCGCGCACAAACGCCACACGCTCGAGCGTCAGTTCGTCGCTTGCGCGTTCATATTTTAATTTCACACCCAGGTCGCCGGCCGCGCTCAAACGCGCATCGGCGCGGCGTGAGAGCGATTCGACAAACGGCGCGCGCGCGATCAGATCGATTTTTACGTCCGGCAGCAACTTGCCCAGTTGCGACGGATCTTTTTGTTTAGAAGGAGGCAGATTCAAAAACGCAGCGAGCGCCTTTAAATCGATCGCGCGCGCCGACACGTTGAGCTCCGCCGCAGCCCCGCTGAACTTTGATGCATCCAGATTCAGAACGGACGTCGCACGATCGGTTGTAAACGTCGCAGAGAACTCTCCCGCCAGCACCGGATCAGAGGGGAGAATCTCCAGCTCCTGCATGCGCTGAATACCCTTGGGCGTGGCCTTGAACTCCAGGGCCATCGCCGGAAGAGCGCCGAGCCACTTCTCCAGATCGCTGCCGGCGCGCGCATCAATGGCTTTGGCCAGCGCGGGCAGACTCAACTCCGACAGTGTTCCGGAGAGGCTGAGCATCTCGTTGGTCAACGCCAACTGGCTGACTTTTAATTGCGCGGTCTTGGGATCGTACTGAATTTTTAGAAGCAACTCGCCAACCCCGAGCGGTTCGGGCGAACCGGCCAGATTCAGCAGCGCCATCGTGCCTTCTCGTCCCGCGCGCGCATCCACGTTCAGCACGGGAATCAGATCGATGAACGGCGCAAGCGGCACAGGTGTGCCCGGCGGATAAGTGGGCAGCACCATCAGCCGTTCAACCAGCGTCGGAATGTCCGCGTCGGTCTCGGCCTTCAACGATAACGCCGGTCCATTGAGCTCCACGGAGCTCAGCAGATGCCGCGTTTGCGAATTGTACTCCACATTGATTGTCGTCTTCGCCGCAGGCAGCGCATTGGCCGTGAATTCATTGAGAATCTCCGCGGGGATTATTGCATTCAGCACAATCCGTGGCGACAGATCGACGAGATGACTCGGCGTAATCGCGCCGCTTGCCAGCAGCGGCATCATGCCATTGGCCTTGCTGAGCAACTCTTGAATATCCACGCTAACCGTGACGGGAACGGTGGCCTTGTTGCGCGTGATCGCCAGGCTGGCATTGGCCTTGAGCGTCGCGGGCACATACTCGATGGCCAGCGTTGCATCCACGGCGGGAAGCTGTCCCAGCTTGGGCATGATCGAAGTCAGTTGCGCCACGCCAATCGGATTGATTTTCATATCGATGCGCGCACCCGGCAGCGCGGCACTCCATAGTTTCACATGACCGGCGCGCGCGTCATCGAGCAACTTGGTGCGGCGCAGGTACGCCTCCGGCGTTTCGTTGGCGGGAGCCTTCGGCGGCGTCAGAATCAGCGTGGTTGCATTCATCGCCTCCGCGATCTTGCCCATGTCCGCATGATCGATGCTCGTTTCCATCGAGAAGCCGCTCGCCTGCAGCTTCAGCGCAGTGACGGAAACATTCATATCCTTCTGCAGCACTTCGGCGTAGAGCGACACTTCCTTGTCTGCAAAATTGAGCAACTGGTTGCTCAAGCTGTCGCGGATGTTCAGCACGACGTTGGGGCATTTAAGCGTCGTCTTCAGCACCATTTCATCAGAGATGACTTTGCCGTCGGCGCCAAGCGTCTGCGTCAGGGTCAGCGCGCCGGTATTCTGGATGCCGCACGCGAGCTGCACGCCCGCGGGAACCCAGAGCCGGCCGTGCTTGCCGAAGCGCGCGTCAAGCGCCTGCATGGCGACATGGTCGGCGGTGGCGTTGAGCTTGGATATTTCCAGAACGCGCTTGGTCTTGCTGCGCGCCAGTGCTCCTGCAATCTGAATCGAAAGCGGTCGCGTCAACGAACTGAGCTGCACTTCAAATGAATCGCTGCTTTCGGCCTGCGCGATATTGAATTCACCGCGCGCCACCAAAAGGAGCGGTTCGGGCGTGGGGCTCTGCTGCTTGATGCTGCTGTCGAGGCGTAGCTTTAATTTTCCCGAACCGATGGTCATGGTGAGCTGCCCGTCGAGTTCCTCTTCGATCGGGATGGGTTTGTTCAGAGCAATCAGCAAGGGCTGGAACTGTTTCCAGAATTCGCGGCCGCGTATGTTGATTTTAAGTTTCGCGTCCGTGGTCATTTTCTCGAAATCGCGCAGAGCCGTAACGGTCACCGGCTGCATGCTGCGGAATTCGAAAGAGTCCGCCGTGGCCATGACATTGTTGATCTCAGCCCGCTCGGGAACGCCATCGGCATCGGGAAAAAGTGTCGCGTCGCCGCTCACCAGTGCGGACGTGGGCTGGCGCAGATTGCCCGCGGCGACGTAGGCTTGATCGGTGCGAAATTCACACTTGGCGTCGAGCCGCCCATCGGGCGCGTGCTGCGCCTTGATGTTTCCGGTCAGGCCGCCTCCGATCTTATCCTTCAGCCCAAGCAGCGTGCCGATGTCCGTCGAGAAGAGCTTGTCCATCTGCGTATTGAAATTCAAATCAACCGTGGCGGTGGGCTTGGATGTGTCGCCGGAAATTTCCAGGTGCAATAATTTAGACTCTGTTTTTTCAAGCAGCGTCGAAGTGCTCTCGGCAAGAACAAGCTCAAAGCGCGAGACACCTTGTTTCAGCGCGGTGCCGTCCCATCCGGAGTTGATCTCAATCTCACAGCGCCCGGGGATCCGGCCGGCGACCCACTTCTGCGCCTCCCAGAGGGAGAGGACACTCTCGGTTTCCAACTTGGCTTTGAAGGCCGCGTCTTTCAGCGACTGCGCGGTGAAGCTGATCGAGCCGCTGTAAGGCTTGCCCAGCGTCCACGCATATTTATTGTCCTGCCCCACAAATCCAGAGAGCTGTTGGAAGCGCCCTAGAAATCCGAGATCCATCTGTGTCAAAGAAAGCGAGACCAGCACGTCTTTGAACTTTCCCGGATCGATGCTGCCATCCGCGCCGATCCAGTTGATGCGGCAATCCATATCCGTACTGCCTTCGGAGTGCGGGGTCTTAAGTTTCAGTCGCACCTTGGCGTCGGCCGGCTGGCCCAGCGCTGCCTGTTTGACAGTGGCCTCGCTCAGCGGCACGGAGAACTCACCGAGTTCTTCGTCGTTGACGCGGAAGAGGCCGTCTTTGACGATCAATTCACAGTTGAGCGCCTGCAGTCCCGTCTGCTTCGGCCAGACACTGGGCTTCTTATCGGATTTGAAGCGCAGAAGCAGATCGGAGATGTTGCTCTTTTCGACCGGCCAAGTGCCTTTGTACTCAACGAGCAGCTCCGGCTTCTCAATTTCAATCTTGAGCGCTTCAATCTTTCTAGCGCTGTTGAAGAGCAGCGGAATCACGGCGATCTCCGCGCGGACCTTCTTCACGCGCAGGGTATCGGGGTCGCCGTATCCTTTCTCCGCGTTCAGAATATGCAGATCGTCGATCAGCACGGAGCCGGACCAGATGCTGACTTGCACGCGCGCCACAGTCGACTCGCGGCCCAGCTCTTCCCTGATGGCCTGTTGCACGCGCGCTTTGAAGTAATCGTCGTTGAAGTACAGCAGCAGGCCCGCAATGGCGAGCAGCAGAATGCCCATGAAGACGCCGGCTGTAATCAGGACATTTCGTAACCAGCGCCGCCGGGGTGGCGGGCTTAGAGTGGCGACCGCTTCGGAAGCATCAGATTCGGTGCCAGTCTGCATTTACTTTCCTGTCGCCAGTTGAATGGACCCGCGGAAGACACCGTGTGGTCCTTTGATCCAGCTTAGACAAGGCGTGAGAAAACCACGACTATCCCATTAGAATATATACTCGCTGAGAAGGGCGAGTCTTAACGTCTTTTGTTGGAACCGCATACTTTTTCGATAGCTCAAAATACTACAGATCGAGCGGTCCGGCGACATCATCCGCGTCCATGCGATAGATGCTCAGCACCTCGCCGTCCTTGATCTCTTCGCCGACTTCAATCTTTCCGAAGACGGTCACGGGTTGGTCGCCGATGAATTTCGCCGAACGCCCCTCGGACATTTTCACGCTGATCCACTCATTCATTCGAGGCATTCGGCCGAAGCAGCAGAGCGACGTATCTTTGACCAGCAGGAAAAGCTTGGTCGCGCCTTTCTCCACTTTCATCGGCACCATGAATCCCTGCACCGAAACTTTCTTGTTGTTCAGCGCTTTGACGGGAGCCGGAATCTGGTCCGGCACTTTCGGCGCGGCGGCGGCAACTTTCTCTTCGGGTTTGGCCGGCTTGTCAAGCGTGCGAGCCGGATCGCTCTTCACCACTGCCACAGGCTGGGCGGGAGTCTGCAGGTTGGGAATTTCATACAGATAACTGCCGAGTAGATCGAATGTCAGCGGCAGAAATTCACTGTTGCCCGGCACGGCAGCCGGCGCGAGCGACGCTGTTGTCGCGGGTGCCGCTGCCGCCGCAGAATTAAGCGGCGCCCCCTGTGCAGCGCGGCGGCGCGGTGCGCCCGGCTGGCCGCTGGTCAGCCAAAACGTCATCGATGCGCCGACGCCCAGGCATAGCACCACGCCGATGGCAATCCAGACATCGCTCTTGTTGCTTGCAGTTTGATTCGTCATGGCTCAGATCCTTTTTTTATAAAGAAAACTGTTCGTTCAGCCCGCCCCCTTTAGTGGTAAAGGGAAACGCTGCGCTACTTCTTTTCCGGCTTCTTGCCGTGATCATGATCGTGGGCGTCTTTGGCGCCGGGCTCATTTCCCTTCGGGAAGCTGAACTTGACGTCTTTGAAGGTCTGTCCGCGTACTTTCAGCTCTGCAATCTGAACATCAAACTTCTTTGCGTTCTTCAGCGGGTCGAGCGTCTCCGCGAATTGGGACGTGTCGCCTTCCTTCTCACCGGTCAACGGGTTAGCCACTGCTTTCAGTCGCGCGACAAACTCATGCAGGCGCTTGGTCTCGGCACTGTGCTGCGGATCGGGTTCGAGCGGCACAAACAGCTTCAATTCGATTTCCTTATCCTTGATGCGCAGCGCCTTCTCGGCTTCGCCATCCAGGACATAAAGAATAAGTTTTCCATCCTTCGGATCGAGCACCAATTCGAGATGCGCGAAGTGATCGCCCAGGCCGACAAGCGTGCCGCCATGCGGCGCCTTATGGTCGTGATGGTGTTCTTCTGCCAGAACCAGCGTGCTGCAAAGCAGCATTGCGGATAACAAGAGCTTCTTCATGTGTTCCTCTCCTCTAAGTGTGTTCCCAAGGGTCAGGATGCCGGCGCCAGGTTTGTTGCCACATCGGTCGAGTACGCTTTCAAGGCCGGAACGATTCCGGCCAGCGCGCCGACGGCAATCATGCCCAGCGGTGCGGCAATCAGCACCGGATGAAATTGCATCAGTTCCAGCACTACGCCCGTCTGCGCGCGAATCACGGCTCCGGCCGTGCCCATCACGATGGCGTAAACCACAAATCCCCCGATGCTGCCGAGCATCGCGATGGCGGCGGCCTCGGCCACGATGGCGCTGAAGACCGTGGTTCGTCGGGCGCCGAGCGCGCGCAGGATCGCGAACTCGCGGCGCCGTTCATTCATCGTGTTGTAAATGCTGGCCAGGATCGAGCCGGCCGAGACCAGCACGACCAGGTACGCGACCAGCGCCAGGATCTGCTCGACCCATCCAATTTTATCGAACAGGCTCAGCATCGTCATCTCGATCGGCCACGCCAGCGTGGCCACCGTTCCCTGCTTATTGATATCCTGATTGAGCTGCATGCCGGCGGTTTGCGATTTGAACTTCAACATCACCGCACTGACTTCTTTGAAGTCATCTGGAATCTCTATCCCAGCCTGAGCGGTGTACTCCTTGCCGCTCCCGCGCAGCACGTGGCCGCCCATGCGGAAGATGCCTTCGATGGGAATCCAGATCACGCGATCAGACGGACTATTGGTCGGCTCGAGCACACCGGCGACAACGTACTCTTCAGCGTGCTTCATCTTTTCGTCGAAGTTAAGCCCGTGGTATGGATTGAAAATATCGCCTTCCTGAAGCCCTGTTTTCTGCGCCACGAAACTGCCGATCACGGCTTCGCGCAATTCTGTTTTAAAGAGTCGTCCGCCTGTCCTCGGCTGGAACTTTTTGCCGGTCTGATATTCAAACTTGGTAAAGAGCTCGTCCGTGGTTCCGACGATGCGGAAGCCGTGGTAGTTGTCGCCCACCGCGTAAGGCACGGCCAGTTCTACGCGCGGGTCGGCCTTGACGGCCTGATACATCGACCACGGAATATTTCCCGGCGACGTCTCTAGATGAAATATCGTATTGAGCACAAGCTGAAGCTGGCTGCCGCGCGCGCCCAGCACCGCGTCGAATCCGACCGAGCTTCCGGTGAACGCATCGTGAGTTTGTGTCTTGACCGCGAAGACGGCCATCACCAGTCCGCTTGCCAGCGCCACCGAGAGCACCGTCACAAACGTGGACAGAGCATGCTGTTTCAGGCTGCGGGAGACGATCAGAAATAACCCTCTCATCGGCGCGCCTCCTGCGCTGCCGCGCTATTGAGCGTGGAGAGGTTCTCGACTTTCTCGAACTGAGCAAGCACTTCGCGGTCATGGCTGACGAGCAGCAGCGCCGCGTTGCTTTCCTTGCAGACGCCGCGAATCAGATCAAGCGCTTCTTTGGCGTTGCGGAAATCGAGATTTCCAGTGGGCTCATCAGCGAGCACCAATGTCGGCTTGCCGGCCAAAGCGCGCGCCACGGCCACGCGCTGCTGTTGGCCGACCGAGAGTTGGCGCGGCAGGTAATCCATGCGGTCCTTCAAGCCCACGCGCTGCAGAAGTTCGCGCGCGTAATCGTAATCCACGCCGCGTCCGAACATCATGCCCAGCGCCACGTTCTCCAGAGCGGTGTAGCCTTGCAGTAGATTGAAGGTCTGGAAAACGTAGCCGATGTGCGCCGCGCGGATGCTGTCCCGAACGGCCTCGGGCTGGCCTGTCATGCGTTTGCCCGCGACACTGATTTGCCCGCTGTCGGCCTGCAGAATTCCAGCGATCAAATTAAGAAACGTGGTCTTGCCCGAACCGCTCGAGCCTTCCATCGCGACCTGCTCCTTCTCGTTCAACTTAAAGGAGGCCACGTGGATCACAGGGATCTGCTCGCCGTCGGGCGAACGGAAACTCTTCTGCAAATCGAGAATTTCTAATACTGGCATTGGCGTAGCAACCATGGAGTGTGAACGAGGCACGCCTGCACAGCCATGCAGGCGATAGCGGATTATCGAGGAGGTTTTATTTATAAAACGGGTGGCGCGCGGCCGGGCGGCAGGACGCATGCGGAGACGAAATCCGGTTCCCAAGCCTTCGCGGCGTTTCGTATTTCAACGTTGAGATCAGCGTGCGAAAAAGCAAATGCAACAGGAAAATCAGGCGAGGCCATGCCGAGATCGCAGATCGCGCAGCGCGTTCCATGAGCAGGCGATTGCGCGAGCACCGGGGCCGCTACTTTGTTCGCAGGTTTTCCATCGAGGATATACGCGCAGAGGCAGCCGGTGTCGGCGCTCTGGGACACGCTGCGGGCATGCCAGCCTGCGCCAATCCACATCCCCTGTGCCAGAGCGCACAGAAAGGTGAGTGGGATAGCGAGATTGCGCCTGCACAGATCCATTGTGGAAAATCCCTTATTGAGTCCCAGTGGTTTTAATGAAGGAGAAGAAAGTTTGAAACGATTCGTTTAAAACTTTCTTTACCCACACGGGACTCATTAACCGGCCCTTGATATTACGCACGAAAACCTCTCGTGGTTCCTTCAATCTATCACTTTTCCATAGATATGACTGTTAAAACCATCTAATCTTCAAACCATCAACTGTCAATTTGATTAAACAATTGGAGTGAAATCGATGGATTCCATTTTTGCGCTCGTAACCGATGCATCGGCCCCGTCCCTGTTTACTGCAGCCTCCATTGGCGCGCTTGTCACGCTGACCTTGATGGAAATCGTGCTTGGCATCGACAACATTGTTTTCATCTCCATTCTCGTTTCCAAGCTGCCAAAGGAACAACAGAAAAAGGGCCGCATGATCGGGATGGGCCTGGCGCTTGTCCTGCGCCTGGGACTCCTTATGAGCATCTCGTGGGTGATGGGCCTGACCAATGAAGTTATTCCAGTGCCCGAAAACCTCCGGCCGTCCGGCTGGAAAAACTTCCATGCTCAGCATGCAGGACATGGACATCCTGCGCCGCCGGCAGGCACGCCCATCATCGAAAAAGCGAAGGACAAATTGGGATTAACAGGCAAAGATTTGATCCTGCTGGCTGGCGGCATTTTCCTTCTCTATAAGGCCTCCACGGAGATCTACGAAAAGCTGGAGGGCGAGCACGGCCCTGAAGGCGAGACGGGCGGCAAGGCCAGTTTTGGTTCCGTCATCTTTCAGATTATTCTGCTCGACCTGGTCTTCTCGCTGGATTCGGTGATCACGGCAGTGGGCATGATACCGCCCGATCAAACACCGCTGATGGTCATCGCCATGCTCATTGCTGTCGGCGTGATGATGGCGTCGGCCGGGACCATCGGCGATTTTGTCCATCGCCACCCCAGCGTTAAAATCCTGGCGCTCTCATTCCTCAATTTAATCGGCGTGATGCTACTGTTGGAAGGCTCGGGGCAGCATATCAATAAAGGTTACATCTACTCAGCGATGGCCTTCTCGTTGCTCGTGGAAATGCTGAACCTGCGCTTCCGCAAAAAGAAAGGCCCGCCGGTCGAATTGCACGAGAAGACAATGGAGCATGCAAAAGAACAGGCTGCCAGAGCTTGACGCTTGAGCAACACGGTCAGGCGTTGCGGACCAGCCCCAGCGGACCTTCGGTCCAGTTCTTGTAAACATCACGGAGCACCTCGGAGATATCGGGGTGCTTGCTTTCTTCGAGCGCGAACTGCACGGCGGCCTGAATCTCCTCGATCACTTCCACTTCAATCTTGTCCGCTTGAACCGGCGTAACCGCGTCGGCCTCAGCAAGAATGATGCGGAACTGGCTGATCGGATCTTTCGCCTTCCACTCTTCGGCCTCGTCCTTGGTGCGGTGACTCTGCGCGTCGCTGCGGCTGTGTCCGCGGTAGCAATAAGTGAGCGCCTCGATCAGCGTGGGCCCTTTTCCGGCGCGGGCGCGCTCGCATGCTTTTGAGACGGCCTCGCGGACATCCAGCGCGCGCATGCCATCGCAACTGACGCCTTCCATGCCGTAGCTGTCGGCGCGAGTGTGCACGTTGCCCGCGCGGAATCCGATCTTCGCCGGGAAGCTCATCGCGAATTGATTGTTCTCGCAGATGAAGACGACGGGCAGATCCCAGATCGCGGCCAGATTCAGCGCTTCATGAAACGTTCCGTTATTGGCCGCCCCGTCTCCGAAGAAGCAGAGCACCACTTGTCCCTTCCGGTTGAATTTGCAGGCCAGCGCCGCGCCGGTGGCGATGGGAATATTTCCCCCGACGATGCCGGTCGCGCCGAGGTTGCCGGCCTTGACGTCGGCGAGGTGCATCGAGCCGCCTTTGCCGCGGCAGTAACCGCTGCTTTTTCCGGCGAGTTCGGCCAGCATCAATTTCACGTCGCCGCCGCGCGCAATGCAGTGGCCGTGCGCCCGGTGCGTGCTGGTGATGTAATCGTCCTTGCGCAGCACGCTGCACGCGCCGACCGCGACGGCCTCCTGGCCAGTATAAACGTGCGAGACGCCGGGCAGCTTGTTGCCGCTGCTCAGTTCGAACACTTTTTCTTCGAAGTGACGAATGCGATACATGTCGCGCAGCATCTGCACGGCCTGCGTGTTGCTGATCTCGAGCATGCGCGAAAACAGATTGCCGCTGGGCAGCTTGGAGCGCTGGCGGGCCTTGCGCGAGATCAGCACAGGCTTGATCTTCTTCTGCCGCGGCGATTTCTTTTTTGCTGCACTGATCATGTTGCTCTCGATTCGGGCAGGCAAGATGCCTGCGCTACGTTTACTCGTCGTTGTTCGGATTCTGCTCGCCGATGGCGAAGGCGACAAGCGCGCCTGCAAAAATCGTTGCGCTGGCCACTGGCAGTTCTTTCGACCCGCTCATCAGTCCGCCGAAGAGCATCATTGATGAAAAGATCATGCAGGCCAGAGCAATTTTCTTGGCGAAGAATCCTCTGGGCATGGCCGTACCCTCCTGTTCAGTCTTGAGCCTTCGAAAAGTTCAAAAACGCGTTGGGCAATTCCTCAAGCAGATCGCTGGCGAGCATCGACCACTGGCTCAGCCGCGCGGCCGCCAGGTCACCGGCCATGCCGTGCAGATAGACGCTCAGGCAGCCCGCGTCGAAGGCGCTCATCTTCTGCGCGACCAGCGCGCCCGCGAGTCCTGCCAGCACGTCGCCGGTTCCACCCTTGGCCATGCCGGCGTTTCCGGTTGTGTTCTCGTAGAGCCGCGCGCCGTCACTGACGAGTGTGCCCGCGCCCTTCAGTACGACAACAGCGTGAGTGGTCTGCGCCACTTCGAGCACCGTTCCCGCACGGTCGGTCTGCACATCTTTGGTGGGCTTGCCGCAGAGCCGCCCCATTTCGCCGGGATGGGGCGTGAGCAACACCTGACGCGCCGCATGCGCACCTTCCTGCGCGCGGCGCAACGTCTTCGTCTGGTCAGCGGCAATCGCGTTGAGCGCGTCGGCATCGAGCACCAACGCTTTGGGCGTCTGCTCGACAAGGCGCAGGATCAATTCGACGGTCGATTCATCCTGCGTCAATCCCGGACCGGCGACGATGACGTCGGCCCACTCGAGCGACTCCGCGAGATCCTTCCACGCTTTGTAGCTGATCGATCCGCGCTTTGTTTCAGGCAGGCCGAGCGTGAGGCATTCGTCCGTCTTTATCGCGACGATATCCCAGATGGATTCGGGAACCGCCAAACGCACCAACCCCGCTCCGCCGCGATACGCCGCCCTCGCCGCCAGGCACGCCGCGCCCGCCATCCCGCGCGATCCGGCAATAACCAGCACGCGCCCGAAATCGCCCTTGTTGCTCTGAGCGGCGCGCTGTGGAAGGCGAGGTATTTGTTTGATGTACGGCATTGAAAGATAGGTTACTTACTGCACCCATTTCTTGCAACCAGTTCATTAACCACACACCACTGGAAGGTGGTGGCAAGCAACAGCCATTTTGCGATTATTGGTTCGCGCGTTGTGAAAGCCACAGCGGAAAAGTCCAAACAGCCGGACATTTTCCGCTGTGGCTGTCTCTTTGATTGCGCGCGAACCAATAAGTTAAAGCACTTCATTCTGCATATGTACAACAATCGAAATCGCGACTTTTAATCTCTAACTTCTAGAAACGCTAAATCACCTTAGAAACTTGAAATCGCTCTAATGACGCTCGCGCCTTCCAGGCACATCACCGCGCGCCCGGTCACTACGGCTTGGCCGGCGCGCTGACCGGCAGCACGGGGCGGGGGAGCGCGCTGGTCGCTACGACCGGCGCGTCGTTGTCGGCGGGTTGCTCGCGCAGTCCGATCAAGCGCGGCAGCTCCACCGGTTCGGGAATCTCGAGGCGAAGAAACGGTGCCGGCTTCTGGCGCAGTTCGGGAACGCGGGCCAGTATTTCACGGAGCGCGTAATCTTCCACTGGGTCGCTCGTGCGCTCCACCCGAGCCGCGTCGGAGGGCGTCTGGCTCCACATCGTGCTCGCCGCATCTGTCGCCGTGGCGCCGATGGCCAGGATGAGCAGAGCGATTGCGATGTTGCGCAGGGTATTTGTTTTCGACACGGTTCGCCTCACTTCGCTTCAATGATGAGTTTGACTTCGGTGCCTTCAGGAGGCAACAGGTTCTTATTGGTGTCGAGCCGCAACGGTTTTCCATCTTTGAAACTCAGGTGGAGCTGGCAGACGGTCTCATCGGTCACGGGCAGCAGGCTGATCAGCGTTCCGGTCAGGTCGGCTCCGTAGACCTTTTCATCCTTGGTGGGATCGGGCTGGCGCATCACCGAACCGGTGAAATGCCAGGTCAGCATGGGCAGGCTTTTTCCGGTGCGCATGTCGACCATCAACTTCTCCAAAGGGATGCGCCGCAGCGAACCGGTGACGCCGGGAACTTCGAGCATGATCTTCAATTCGGCGCCAGTGCCGATGACGCCTTCACCTACGGCCGGCTTTCCGGGCTTCAGTCCGAGCGAGACCAGCGCTTTGTGAACCTCGCTGGGCGGAGTGTCAAAGGTGACCATCGTTTCGTGCGCCTTCTGCCCGCGCGGCGGTGGAAAGGTGGCGACGACTTCGAGCGGATAGATCTCCTTTAAGGAAGGTAGCTTCCGCTGCGCAATCTTGCAGGGAATGCTGATCGAGCGATTCTTGACGTCGATTGTGACGGGCGCCGATTTGACCGCGACGGTTGACGGTTTATCCGAGAGGCAGACGACGTACGAGGTCTGTACCGACTCGCCATCGGGGTTGCAGGTGGCGACGAAAACATCGCCGCCGTGCACGACCGGCGAACCAAAGACCATGCTCTTGGACTGCACTGCTGCGTCCGTCGCCAGATCCATCTTCCACTGCAGCACGCCGTCGGCGAGGTTTATGCCGTGCACCGTGGCGTAGAGATCAGCGGCGTAGACCGAGTCGCCGGCGATGGCGACTCCGGCGAAGAAGGGCTGCTTGCCTTCAAAGGACCATTTGCGTTCGCCCGTAGCAATGTTGCGCGCGATGACGAATTTATCGGTGCCGGCATAGATCAGCAGGTCGCCTTTGGCGGCAATGGGCGAGAGTATCGCGCCGGCTGTCGCCTTGCGCCATTTCACCTGGCCGGTGGCAAGGTCCAGCGCAACGATCTCGCCCTTGGCCTTGTCGAGAATCTTCCGGTCGAAGCGGATGCTGCTGCAACCCACGAGCACCGTCTGTCCGGAGACCGTCGGACCCGACCAGGGATTGAGCTCCAGCGGCGTCTCCCAGACCAGGCTGCCGTCTGATTTCTTCAGGCAGATGACGCTGCGTTTACCTTCCTTCTCCTCTTCAAGATACGCCGACGCCGCGATCAGAAAATCGCCCACGATCACAGGAGGCGCGTCGATATGCCAGACGTCCTTGCCCTTCTGCCAGACCAGTATGGGCGTGGGCTTGGGCAGCGCATCTTCACTCGGTGGAATGGCCAGCAGCGCATCTTTTTTCTTCTCGGCTTCGTACTTCGCATTCAATTCGGCCCAGCGCTTGGTCATGATCGGTGCGACAGCCGAGAGATCCTGCTCCTTGCCATCGAGCATCACGCGCTTGCCGTCCACGCAGAAGACGCCGGCATCGCCGCCGCAGGCGTAAACGCGGCCCTGGTCGATGGTGGGACCCGCTTCGAGATGGACCAGTTTGCCCGGAACCGAAAAGCGCCACAGCGGCATGCCGGTATCGGGATGAACACAGTAGAGGATCGCGTCGTCGGTCTGATGCATGCCGTCGCCGAAGACGACCATGCCGTCGGCGACCGCCGGCGAGGAGACCGTCGGCCGCACGATAAACGGAACGGTCTTCGACCACATCACCCGGTCAGCGGCGCCGGAGGAGAGATTCAAGGCATGAAATGATCCGGTGTTCAACGTGCCCATCACGGACACATATAGAGCCTTGGGACCGGGCACCGGCGAGGCGATAAAATGATCCTGCGCCTTGTGAATCCAGAGAATGTTCGGCGCCTTGGGTCCGGGAAGATCGTCCACGTTTCCAGTGCGCTGCGGATTGCCGCGCGCCGTGGTCCACTCCGCGGCATGTACGCTTGAAGCCGCCCCCGCCACAAGCAGTGCCAGGACGATCAAGTCGGCGCGGCCGGTGCGCTTGCGCATCATCGTAAAGAGCAGAATCGCGATGGCGACGACGATGAGCAGCCCGATCGCGCCCACCGAAAATCCCGGCTTGGCTGCGCCGCCGGCTAAAGCCAGGGGCGTCCCTCCGCTGGTGACTTCTTCGCCGTTGACCAGCGTGACGGGCTCGGCGAAGAACGCCGGGTTGGCCAGAAGCAGAATCGGATCCTGCCCCTCATTATTGAAGACCACGTCGGGCACGCCATCCTTGTTCAGATCCTGCACCGAAACCGCCGACGTATTGAACATGCGGTACGCCAGTCCGATCTGCTCGGTGCGGTCGGTGAAGTTGCCCTTGCCGTCGTTGCGGAAGTAACGGTTGAAACCTTTCCAGCATCCGACCAGCAGGTCCTGGCGGCCCTTCTTGAATTCGACAAACGCCGCGCCGCGCGCCTCGCCCAGTGAGCGCGACAGATCGCCAGACTGCGCGGTCACGTCGCTGAAGTTGCCCTTGCCGTCGTTGCGCAGAAGCTTGCAGGTGCCCGATTGCGGGATGAACAAATCAACTTTGCCGTCGCCGTTGAAATCGCCGAAGGCCGGCGTGATGCCGCCGCTCTTGTATGAAATGCCCGACTCTTTGGATTCGACAAAACCCTTGGGCGTATTGAGCACCAGCATTCCGGAGCCGGCACTGAAAAGAAAATCCTGGCGCCCGTCTCCGTTGACATCCGCGACGAGCAGACGGTCGCCTTTGAGGGTGCTGCCGATCCCCTTTTCACCCAGGCCCGCGGCATCGGAGATGTCTTCAAACATGAGCGGCACGCTGACCTGCGCTTCATTGAGCTTTGCGGAAAAGTAGAAACCGAAGCCGCCTTCGCCCTGGCAGATTTTCATCAAGAGCGCGTTCTTTCCGGCGCGCAATTTCATCTTCACAATGTTGGAGTCCGGCACGACGCCGCGGTAGACGTTCTCCGAAAGAACTTTCTGTCCGTTGAGCCACACAGTCAGCGTGTCGTCGCTGCCTAGCGAGACGGGGACTTCGGTCTCAGCCGCGACCTCAATTTCGCGATACACATACGCAACGCTGTAAGTGTTCAGCTCAGGCTTGAAGAGCGCGAGATCATTCGCCTGCCCGTCAACGAATGGCGCTTCCTTCCAGACCACTTTTTCGTTGTTCTTGCCCGTGTATTCCGTCTTGATATCAACGGCGCCCACCTCGGGCGGATAGACCGTGTCGAAACCCTTCTGGCCGGTGTTGTCAAACGGACCGGCGTAGAACCATTTGCCCACGTTGTTCTTGACCGGCGGCGCAGGCTTGGCTCCGAGATTTCGATACAGGCGCAGGCCGCGGAAACCATCCGCCATCAGCAGGTCGGGCTTGCCGTCGCCGTCGTAGTCGATCCATGTGCCGGCGGTCAGGTTGTAGTACGCCTGGCGCGGCAGAGCGGCGCTGACGTCCTCGAACGCTGCAATCTTTTCGGTGGCATTGCGGAAGAGCCGCGGACCGGAGGGCGTCGCAGCGAAGACGTCGGCTTTCTTGTCGCCATCGAAATCCGCCCAGGCAACTGCTCGAGCGCCGCCCTGGATCGGCAGCCTGACTTCGTCGTACGCGTTGCCCGAATTCTGGAACAAGGTGATCTGGCGCGAGCCGAAGACGCAGAGATCAGAGCGGCCGTCGTTGTTGAGATCGGCCGGGGAGACGCCTAATGCGCCCTGGCCGATGCGGCTGAGCGTTAAAATGTGCGTAAAGCCCGGCATGCCGGCCACCACGCGAAGCTCATCGCCGCCGCTGCCGAAATCGACGAAATCGCGCTGAGGGTTGTAATCCTGAATCTTCAGGCTGGCTCTCAGGCGCTGATATTTTGCAGTGCGCAACTGGATGGCGTTCTTATCGCCGTCCACCACGCAGGGGACGATCACTTCCTGCCCGGCCAGAATGGCAGTAATGAGTACAGCGAGTTTCTCGGGTTTGCCGGCGAAGGAGCGGTTCAAGAACGGTTCGGCGTGGGTCATGTTGCACCAATCGGCGCCCACAGGAGTCTGGTACCAATAATTGTCGATGCAGGTCTCCGCACCGCCGCCGCTGTAAAAGAAGATTGCAACTTTGCCGGGTTCGGCCCAGGCCATCACGTTTTGCCACTCGCGGGGATGAAAACCGGCCTGGCCGATGTTGTGTTTGAGTACATCGCCGGGATGAATGCCTTTGATATCGCGAACTTTTTTATAAATGATGGTGTTCTTCGTCTTATCAACAGTCTCGACCACCATAAGCAGAATATTCGTTGAGTCGCCAACGACCTTGCCAAGTGGAAAGCCCACCTCGACGTAGCCGGAGGCCCTGTGGTTCAGGATGAGCAGTAGCAGGGAGGCCACCACGGTCAAGCTCGCACAGTACTTCAAAAGTTTGCGTCTCACGGCATCTCCGGTTTCGTAGCGCAGGCGTAATGCCTGCCGGGTGTAGCGTAACGGGAAGGCTGGAAGCCTGCGCTACGCAGTCTTACTTGATCCCGGCCAGACGTTTCTTTGCCGTCTCAGCCCATTTGCTTGCACCGTAATCTTTCACCACGCCCTGCAACACCTTGGTCGCTTCCGCAGGCTGATTCTGTTCAAGGTACGCCTGTCCCGCTTCACACAAAGCTTCAGCGCTGAGTTCCGGATAATCGTAGACCGCGGGCACGGCGAGCAATTCCTTCAGCGCATCCGGATAACGCTTCTGAGCCAATCGAACCTTGCCCATTTCAAGCTGCGCCTGCGCGGCGATTTCAGCGGCGGTACGGCGCGTGACTTCCATGAACGCGTTGTAGGCATTGTCGTGCTGATTGGCCTTCAGCCACGCCGCTCCAATTCCAAAGCGGGCCTCGGGAACAAGCGGGCTCTGACCGAAACGCTGCACAAGCTGCTCCAGCGCCTGCCGGCTTTCGTCCCACTTCTGAGCCTGAGCCTGTGCGTGCGCCAGGCGCAGCAGCGCACGCTCGGTCAGCACGTTCATATTGCGGAACGGATCCTTGTCGCGGAAATTGACGAACTGCGCGATGGCGTTGGGCCAATCCTTATTTTGAATGTAGCATTCACCGGCCAGGAAAAGCGCCTCGCCCATCTGGCTGCTGGCCGGATTTTTTGTGACGGCCTGGATCTGGATCAGCGCGGTCTTGGTGTCGTCCTTGGCAATCAGGCAGGTCGCGATGCGCAGGCGAAGCCGTTCGGTCAGTTCCAATGCCGGATTGTCTTCAATTGCCGTCGCCAGCAGATCCAGGGCGGCGTCGTTCTGTCCGCGCTGCGCCTGCAACTCGGCCAGCTCCAGACGCGCGCGCTGAGAGATCAGCGATGCGGGCGCGAGCGTCAGAATCGCCTGGTACTGCTCCAGCGCGTCCTTCTCGCTGGGCTGCACCGCAACCTCGCTCAGCGGAACGCTCGGCGCACTCAGCGCGGGAACGGGCTGCGTGGGCGCCGCCTTCTTCAGGTTCTCCAGGACTTTCTGCAGTCTGGCGGCAGTCAGTTTCTGCCGAGCGGCTTCGATTTCAGTATCCGCCAGCGCGCGGTAGCACCATGCCGCTTCGTAGAGCATGCGCAATTGCGCTTCGCTTATTTTTTCAGCCGCTGCCTTGGCCGCCTTTGGATCCGTACCTTTTTCAATCGGCGCCTTTTTGGCGGCCTCGGTCTTCAGCGCGTCGGCTGTCTGCTTGAACGCGGCGAGGCTCTCGTCGATCGTCTTTGTGGCTGCTGCGATCTCTTCGGGCTTGGCGCCGGGCTTCTTCTGAAGAGCATAAGCAGCGCTCAGCGCGACCTGCAATTCTTCGCGGCGGCACTGCGCGGCGCGCCACATGGAATTGACGGCCTCTGGCCGTTTCTCAAACTGCTTGACGATGCCTTCAAAGATCGCGCGGGCCTCGGCGGGTTTGCCGGAATCCTTGATCGCCAGAGCATGTTCATACTGGATTTGCGCCACCCAATCGCTGCGCAGCGGATCCTTCTTCAACGCTTCTTCGTAGCGCTTGCGGCAGTCAGCCATCAGATTGACCGCGTTGGGGAACTGGTTCTGCGTGCGCATCAAGGCGGCTTGGCGCATCATGGCCAGGGGCGCGATGGGCGACTGCTTCAGCGGATCGCCATTGAAACGGTTGTATTCGTTCATCGCGCCGCCGACGTCACCCTGCAGCGCCATGCAGTGCGCGCGTTCCAGGACCGCGGCCGGCATCGACGGCGTGTTGCCGTGCTCCGCCATCAGTTTTTCAAACACCTGCCGCGCCTGAGTCAGCGTCTTCTGCCGCTCCGCGGGATCGACTACCAGCATGCCCACGCGCAGATAACAATGGCCCAGCTTCAACCAGGCGTCCGCGGCCTGCGGCGTCTTGCCCTGTGATGAAGCGTATTTTTCCAGCAGTCGCGCGCCCTGTTCGGCTGCATAGAGCAGCTTCGCGGCTTGCAGCGCGTCATTGGTTTCGGTTGGAAATTGGCGAATGAGGCTGTCGCCCAGCAGGTAATTGACCGTCGCCAATTCTCCGCTGCGATCCGCATCCAGGATTGAGCTAAGCGTGGTGAAGGCGACGTCATACTGGCCGCGCTGATACTGCGCGCTGCCCATTCCGTAGCGGGCCAGATTGACGTATGCAAATTCGGGATACTTTTCCATCAAGCGCTGGTAGCGGCTGATGGCGTCGTCGAATTTCTTATCCAGTCCCGCCCGGCTCTCGGGTGTCGCCTTGGGATCGTTGGCGATGGCCATCGCCGCCATGCAGCCGTTATCGGCGCTGCGGAACCAGACCGCCGCCAGCAGTGTGCTCTTGGGATAGGTCTTCTCGAATTTCTGGCAAAGTTCTTCGGACTCCTTATACATCCCGCCCAGATGAAGCGCGGTCACCTGCCGCTCCATGGCCTGCTCGGCGCGTTCGGTGGTGCCGTACTCAGAGCAAACTTTTTCGTAGGTCGCCGCCGCTTCCTTATATAGACCTCCAAGCTGTTGCGTGTCGCCCTGTTCGAGCAGGATGTCACCGCGGCGGCTCTTGGCTTCCGGATCGGACTGCCCGAGCACAGCGGCTTTCTCGGCGGCCTTGCCCAGCAGATCGACTGCACCCTTGACTGCCTGCACGAACTCCGGCGGTTTGGCCGGATCGGCGGCGCTGGCTTGCGCGCGCGCCAGCCACCACATCGCACGGTCGCCCAGCGCGGCATGAGTTTGCAGCGGTGTGAGAACCTTCACGGCTTCGGCGAAATTTTTGACCTGAACCAGGCAGAACCCCTGGCGCAGCCTGGCTTCCTCTATAAAGGAGCTGCTCGGATACTGCTGCACGAAAGTGGTGAAGCCGCCCATCGCCTCGCCGAATTCACCGGCCTCGGCCAGGATGAGCGAATTGTAGAACGTCGCGCGCACGATGTAATCCGGCGCCGGCTTGAGCAGCGCTTCGAAACGCAATCGGTCTTCAACCCGCAGCGCGCCCGGATTTTTCATGGCCTCGCCGGCGGCTTTTTTCAGCGCGTCGTAATCGGTGAGAATGGCTTTGTACCCCGTGCCTGCCTCGGGGGTTTCTCCGGCGAGATGATGGATCCGGCTGAGCAGGAAGCGCGCATGGGCGCCAAAGGGTTGGTCGAACGGCGCCAGTTGGCCGAGCGCGCGGCCGGCGGCCTGCGTATCCTTCAAGTCGAAACTGGCGCAGCCCAGATGGTAGAGCGCAATCAGGCGCAGCGGATTCTTGGCCAGAGTTTTATCGTTGGCGATGCTCTGCGCGAGCTCCGCCGCTTCCTTATTCTTATCGGCGCGCAGCAGCATGTCGCATTGATCGCAACGGCTGCGCAGCATCCATTCCTGCTCAGGCGACGGGCCGCCGCCTTCCGCGGCTGGCTGGCCCTTGGCTTGCTCTGCAAACCCATCTGCGGCAGAGGCAAAATTCTTTGTGGCTTCGGCGAACTGCTGCGTGGCGCTCGTGCGCAGGTTGGCCGCTTCGTTGGGCTTTGCTATTGCCTGCTCCAAAGCCTGAAGCCCCTGCGTGCGCTGAATCGAGGCGAGATAATAAAACGCAAAGGGACGTTCCGGAGCTTTCGGCTGAGCGACCACGAGTTGCAGCGCGGCCAAGGCCCCGGCGTAATCTTTTTGAGCCAGTTCGAGCAGCGAGATTGCCAGGCCGTACTGAGCCGCCGAGCCTTCCTTCTTCTGCGCATTCTGCTTGAGGAATTCGCGGAAGCGTTCGATGGAGACGTCGAACTTCCCTTCATTATACGCGCGCCGCCCTGTATCGAGGACCGCGAGCGCAGCGGCATCAGCGCCGGCGGCGTCAGGCTTGTCTTCCGCGGTTGCAACGGGATGGGCTGCCGACAGCAGTGTCATCAGCGCCAGCGAGATTGCAAAGTTGTGCGTGGTGTTTGTTCTCATGCTCGATTGGGTACCCAAGTGGCCAGCGTTAATAGGAGCACCGCTGCAGCGTCGAAAAAGTTCAACACGAAGCGAATTGCACTTATAGATTCCGTTAAGATTTTGTAAAATCTTTTTCCTCCCAACCTCTTCAGCAATCTTGATTGGCTAGGGTGTACTCCGTAGCAGTCTGTACAGAAAACACACGAGGAGTGAACATGAAACATAAGTACTACATCTTAACCCTGTTATGCGTTGCAACAATTTTAGCATTAATTTCACCCGTCGCCGCGCTCATCAAAATTGAATTCACCGTCGAGAAACAATACAGCACCGCCAAGGCGGTTGTGATCGGAAAAGTCGTCGATGTTGTCATGGATTCGAAAGTCGTCAACGTAACGCTCGGTCAGGCCCTCAAAGGCAAATCTCCCGGCCCCAAGATCCGCGTCCAGATCGTCGCTCCGGAAGGTCTGCTCAAAGAAATCAGCCCCGATCAGCCTGTCGTTTTCTTCCTGGCTGAAACCGAGGGCTCCGGCGGTGCCATCATCCACGTGGCGGACACCTGGCTGCTGGCGACCGGCGTGCCCAACAGCAACATGCTGGTCTGGCGCGTGCAAACGGTCTACGACGCCGTCAAACAGAGCTACCCTGGACGCACCAGTGCACTGGTGAAAATGGTCAGTGAGCTAAACGCCGGAACCAGCACTTTCCTCAATAAATACGAGCACAAACCCTTCAGCGGCGGGATGAAAAAACGCGCAAAGCTAAATGTTGCGAAGCCCACATGGCTGCTGGCCGAGGACGTCAACGGCGATAAGAAGCCCGATCTGCTGATCGGTTCGGCCGCCGGCACAAAGCTGCTGCTCGCCGCCGGCGACGGCTACGAAGACGCCACCGCGGCGTGGGGTGCCTGGGGCAATGCCGGCGCTTTCCACGCCATCGCCGACGTCAACGGCGACGGCAAGCCTGATCTGCTCCTCGACCATACGTTGTGGATCAACACTGGAACAAAGTTCGAAGCCGCCAAGGCGACCTTTGAAGTTCCAGCCAAAGGCGCGCCGCTGGCCGCTGCACTCGTCGATGCCAACGGAGACCAGAAACCCGACGCGCTGTTTCTCAGCGCCGACGGCGACGTGCGTGTCTATGAGAACTCCGGCGCGCCGGATAAACCCTGGACGGCAAAGCCGACCAAGGCGCTCTGGGCCGCCGGCGAAGCTCCGATCTTCGCCGCCTTCGGCGATTTCGGTGATACCGGAAAAGCACACGCCATGGTGCACACGAAGAGTGGAATCATGCGCTATGCCCTCGATGCCGACGGCGGGCCGGCCGCGGATTTCACACGCTTGACCGGCACCGACTTCAAGAAGATGGAGAAGTACGCCGGCGGCTTCAAGAATGCAGCCGTGGTCACCCTCTCCATGAATGGAGAAGCGCGCCCCGATCTCTTCGCCTTCTCCGACGCCGGTGCGCTGCTGCTCTTGAATCGCGGCCTGGGTACTTTCTTTGTGGACGAAACCGCGAGCGCCAACCTGACCGCAAATGGCGGGATACTACTGAAGCCCTCGCCTGCGACAGTCTGGTCCCGCGCCGACCTGCACGGCAAAGGCATCGACGACCTGCTCCTCCTCGGCGAAGACGGCACCCTCTACGAGATCAATAATAATTAAGACGGTTGATGGGCTTTAGTCCCAGGCCTTCACCAATGCCATGCGTCATACACTTGACGCGTGGAGTCTCTTGCTCCAAAACAGAGCAGATGCAACCTGACAAACTGCGTGCCTTGCTGAAAAAAGTGCGCGACAAATCCAGCTCCATCGATGACGCGGTTACGGAACTGGCGCATCTGCCGTACAGCAATCTGGGCCTCGCGCGCATCGACCACCATCGCGCGCTGCGTTGCGGGTTTGCGGAAGTAATCTTCGGGTCGGGCAAGCGCGCCGAAGATATTCCGGCAATCATCACCGACGGATTGCGCTCCTCGCCTTGCGTGCTGGCCACGCGTCTGAATGAGCAGCAGGCCACTGCGATTCTCAAAGCATTTCCAGATGCCGAGCACAATCCGCGCGCGCGAACCTGCCGCGTCGGAAAGCCGCAGCCGCTCGCCATTGCTTCCGACGTGGTCATCGTCACCGCGGGCACCAGCGACATTCCTGTTGCCGAAGAGGCGCTGGAGACGCTGCGCGCGTTTGGCTGTGCGGCTCGAACGCATTACGATGTCGGCGTCGCGGGGCTCCATCGCGTGCTGGATGTGCTCCCTACATTGCAGAGCGCCAGTTGCATTATTTGCGTGGCGGGAATGGAAGGCGCGCTGCCCAGCGTGGTCGGCGGGCTGGTGCCCTGTCCGGTGATTGCACTTCCCACCAGTGTCGGTTATGGCAGTAGTTTGAATGGTCTGGCCGCACTGCTGGCCATGCTCAATACGTGCGCGGCGGGCGTCAGCGTCGTCAACATTGATAATGGATTCGGCGCGGCAATGTGTGCGCTGCGGATTGTTGGAAACGTGGGCCGGAATAAAAAGGCTGCAAAGAGTCGGCAAGCTGCCGGCGCATCAAGAAAGCGGAGGGTGATCCAGTGAGCTCAAACGGCAATGGCAACGCAAAGAATGTGGTCAAGCGCATCGGCGAACTGGGTGTGATTCTGATCGTGCGCTGCGAGACCGAAGAGGAGGCCGTCAACGGCATCCGCGCGGTGGTCGAAGGCGGCATCAAGGCCGTCGAAGTCACCTTCTCCGTTCCCGGTGCGCCCGGAGTCATCCGCCGCGTCAAGCACGACTTGGGCGATAACGTATTGCTGGGCGCCGGCACGGTGCTCACCGCCGAGCAGGCCGAAGACGCCGTCGATGCCGGCGCGTGTTACCTGATCTGCCCCAACACCGACGAGAAAGTGATCGGCGCCGCGAAGCGACTGGGCGTGCCGATTTTCCCGGGCGCATTCACAGCCAGCGAAGTGGTGCGCGCGTGGGACATGGGCGCCGACGGAGTGAAGATTTTCCCGGCGTCGCTCGGCGGTCCCGGATACATTCGCGCGCTGAAGCAGCCGCTGCCGCACATCCCGATGATTCCAACCGGCGGAGTGGATGAACGCACCGTCGGCGATTTCTTCAAAGCCGGCGCCTTCGCCGTCGGTGCAGGCGGAGCACTCTTCGACCGCAAGCGATTGCAGGCCAAAGACTACGCAGGCATGACCGAAGTCGCCAAGCGCTTCTCACTGGCGCTCAAGGCCGCGCGCGAAGAGTTGTAGTTTTTAAATCGCGCTGCGCTACAGCGCGTCGATCTGTTCCTCATATTGCTTCTGCGAAATCTTGCCCTGCTGCAAGTCGTAGGAGAGCTGCTTCAGCTTATCGCCGTGAGCGTCTTCGGCGGCTTCGATGGCTTCTTTGTGGCCCGCGTAAACCGTCTTTGCAGCAGCCTGATATTTTCTAAAGACGGGCTTGAGCGAATCGGCGTGCATCTTGCCGCCGTTCTGGAAAAAATCCCAGGCCGTGTTCCCCAGCGCGTGCGTGTTCACGAAGGCCGATTCGGCGCCCACCGTGGTACCCCAGCCCGGCACAAGTTTGAGCAACGCCGAGATGCCGATGCGCGCTCCGCCGCCCAGCGCGAGCGCCTCGAAAATCTGCGTCACCGTCGATTGTTCAAGCGTCTGTCCGAAGAGCGCAGCGACCTCATTCAGCACGCGCACCTGGATCGGCGTGACCTGCATATCCGATAGCAGCGCCACGCGTATTCCCCCCGTGACTCCGGCCAGGAATGAATTGCGGATCAGCAGCGCGTCGAAGTCGGCGCGGCGCTGTTTTTCGTCTGTCACAGCGGCCCGCGCGATTGTCCCGACTGCCGGAAGGCGCGTGCTGGTCTCGAGCGCCTCGGCGAGCTTCTGTTGATCGGTGGCATCGATCTTCCATGTTTCGCGCAGCAGCTTGAGTAGCTTCTCTTCGGCCACATCCAGATCACTGTCGCAATAGGCCAGCGAGAAGACGCTGGCATAAGTGTAGTCGCGCGCATCCGCGCTGGTGATCTCGGCCGCAAGCCGGACCGGATCGTTGATCTCTTCGAGCAGCCGTTCCAGCGTCAGCCCTTCGGGCAGCGTCACGCCGGCCAGAGCTTCTTCGATGGCAAAGCGCTCATCGCCCTTCAGCACGCCGTCGGCCTTGGCCATGCAGACCAGCAATCGCAATCCGGCCATGGTTTCAGAAGTAAGCGCCATAATTTTTCATCCCCTGTGTGATGTAAGACGTTAGTTGTACGAAGCACGAGAGGTTTCTTCAAGCTTCGCGTTACTCAAAAATTCCAAGAAACAAGTTCCAAGAACCAAACAAACAACAAATTCCAAAACAGCAATGACGAAAACTGGCGGGTCCCTTCTGTAAAACAGGGATTCACTCTACTTGACTGCGACTACTCATCCTCAAAGCGCCTCGCAGTTTCGAACATTAGAGTTTGATACTTGCCGTTTTTTGGTTCTTGGTTCTTGAAAATTTTGCCGCCCTGTTTTGCCTGCACGCCAGCCCCGTTATGGTATGCTCCCCCCCATGGCTGCGCATGAAATCTTCCTGATCGTTTTCCTGATACTCTTCTCCATCCATGTCGTGCTGGAGCGCGTTCTAACGGTGCTCAACTTGCGCTATGTCCGCGCGCATGCCGGCGCGGTACCGGAGATGTTCAAAGACGCCATCAGCGCCGAAAATTATGCGCGCAGCATTGAGTATACGGCGGCCCGCGCCCGCTTCGGACATGTCACCGCCATCTTTAGCGCGCTCTTGACGCTGGCATATCTATTCACCGAATACATCCAAGGCCTGACGTTGCTCGCGTCGGAGCTGTCGAATTATCTCGATCACCCGTTCTCCGAGCTGACGCTCTCGGTCGTTCAGGTCGCGATATTTCTTGGCGTCAATACGCTGATCTGGCTCCCCTTTAATCTTTGGGACACCTTCATGCTGGAGGCGCGCTTCGGCTTCAATAAGACCGACTTAAAGACCTTCGTGATGGACCGCATCAAGGGTCTCATTCTCGGCGTGATACTGGGCCTCCCGTTCCTTTATGCAGCGCTTTATCTGATCCTCTATAGCGGGCCCTGGGGCTGGCTATACGCGGGATGTTTTGTAATTGCCTTCCAGTTCGCGATGATGATTTTGATACCGCTAGTGATCGCGCCGCTCTTTAATAAATTCTCGCCGCTGCAGGACGGCGAACTCAAATCGAGCCTGGAGCACCTCGCGGAACGCTGCAAGTTCGCCACGTGCGGCATTTTTGTGGTCGACGGCTCGCGCCGCTCCAGCCATTCCAACGCCTATTTCACGGGCCTGGGCCGGGCTCGCCGCATAGTGCTGTTTGATACGCTCGTCGAACAGCTCAGCATTCCCGAACTCTCGGCGGTGCTGGCTCATGAGATCGGGCACTACAAGTTGAAACATATATTGAAGACGATGGTCTTCGGCGCGCTCTATACGTTTGTGGGTTTTTACGTTCTGGATAAAGCCATCCACTGGGCGCCGCTGTATCAGGCCTTCCAACTCGGGAATCACCACATTCACGAAAAAGGCCTGCTGGCGATGATGATCATCTCAGGACACTTCACCTTCTGGCTCGGCCCGCTGATGAACGCGCTCTCGCGCAAGCACGAATACGAGGCTGACGCCTTTGCCGCTCGGGCCACTGCCGATAGCGGCGGAGGCGGCGCGCTGGAATCGGCGCTGATCAAATTGTTCGAAAAAAATCTGGGAACGCTTACTCCTCATCCGGCATACAGCGCCTACCACTTTTCGCCTCCCCCGCTGATCGAACGCGTCGGCGCTTTGAGGCGGGTCTCGGCACAGATCGCGAAGAGCACGCCTGCTGGAGCCGGCTGATTTGCATTATTATGCGAGTGCGCTTGAATTCCCGCGCGACCACCCCTAGCATTTTCCCGACTCCAAATCGGTATTCTTTAAAGGTGCTTGCATGATCCACCAGGTGTCAATTGTCACGCTGATTTACAGTCGCCGCTGGGAAGAGCTCGCCTGCGACGACCATTCCAGCGACCATAGCTTAAGATTCGAAAAACCTGTCACTCGCATGGATGGCCCCGTTCTGCAAATGGCGATCACCCAATCCACAGGACGATCGGCGACGTGAACGGAGCCGACCCGTCGCGAGGTCCGCCTGTTTCGGTCACCGACACGACCCGGATTCTTCCGAATTTCGTCCGGCCGTCACCCGATGGGCGTTCGGCGGTGCTCTGGCCGATGCTGGCGCTGGTGCTCTGTTTCCTCGCTGGCGCGTGCTGGAATATTCATCGACAGACGATTGAAAATCCCGACGAACCACGCTACGCCGCGCCGGCGCGAACAATGCTGCGCAGCGGCGACTGGATTGTACCGCAATTCGACGCGAAGCCGCGCCTGACCCAACCGATTCTCTATTATTGGCTGGTTGCGGGCGCGGGCAAAGTAGGCGAATTGCTCAATGTTTCGCTCGGTACGTCCTTCCGTTTCGCCTCGCTGAGCATGGCGTTGCTGACGGTGATTGCAACCTGTCTGCTGGGACGCGAAATTCTGGGTACGCGCGGCGGATTCATTGCAGCGGCCGTGCTGATGACCACTTTCTTTTTTCACCAGAGCTCGCGCCAGATCGTGAGCGATATGACGCTCAGCGCAATGCTGCTATGGGCCTGGCTCTTCGCCTGGATTGCTCTGCGCCGCCTGGACAACGATGCCGAATCTGAATCGCCCCACGATTCCAGCGTCTCTATAAAAAAGAGTGGGGCAGGGTGGCCGCTGCTTGGATTTTATCTCTGCATGGGCCTGGCCTGCATGACCCAGGGGCTCGCGCCCGTCGCCGTTTTTCTGCTGATTCCTCTGCTTGCGTATTTGTTCTGGGCCAGCCGTCTGAGCGACCTGCTTCGCGCCGGATTGTGGTGGGGCGTTCCACTTGCGCTGGGGGTGGGACTGTGGTGGTGGGTTCTGCTCTACCAGCGTGGATTTGAGAACGAGGTCAAAGCCTACTTCCTGATGGAAAGCGCAGCGCTTATGACGGGCGGCACCCATGCAAAGCCGATCCCGTTCCTCTTCTATATACAGATTCTCGCTGGCAACCTTTTCCCGTGGAACGTGATCGTCCCTGGCGCGTTGTACTGGTCGTGGAAGCGCTCTAAAGAAGCGCCGCCCATGCCCATTCCGCTCAGGGATTGGGACAATGCCAAGCTTCTATTCTGCGCACTGGTCATCCCATTCATTCTGCTGGGAGTGATGATCTCCAAGCGCCCGCTCTATATTCTTCCGCTCTATCCGCTCCTCTCCATCTGGCTGGCCTGGGCCTGGCTCGGCTATCTCAACAACCGCCCCGAGGGCGTTCCGGCGCATCCGGTTGGGGTTGCAACAGTACTGAGCATCGCGGTGCTTGTTTTATGCATGGCAGCATTGCCGCTCACGGGGGCCTTGCCGAAGATCTTCACTTTTCCGATACACTATCCGGAGCAGATTCTCTTTACCGTATTCTGTGGTTTCATAGCGTTGTTGCTGGGCCTGGCGGCTCAAACATTGCGCTCCGGATTGCGTTACAAGGCCAGCCTGCAACTGCTGGCCGCAGCGATGGGGCTGGCGATCGGCATCGAAACGGTAATTCTGCCTTCTAAGGAAACCTATTCCAACCGCGAGCCCTTCTACCGCGAGCTCTGCGCGAAACTAGCTGGCCGGCCCTTCTATTCGTTCAGTTTGAATACGAACGAAGCGGTCTGGTATCTGGACCGATCCAGTGAAGGAATGCAGAAGATTAAGCGACCTGAACTGAAGGCATCCTTTTTTGAAAAACGGGGCACGCTGATCCTGGTCAGCCAGCGCGATCTGAAATTGAATCCGGATCTGGCCGCTTCGATTCGCGTCGTGGCGGAGCTGAGAGAGCGGCGCTGGGGCGAATCGTATTTTCTGATCGAGCCCCACCCGCAACGATGGCCGGCACCGTCGGTCTTCGAGCCCCGGAAGAAATAAAAAAAGTACGAGAGAACGTGTGGCGCGGGCATCTCTACCCGCGCACTATCGTTTGGCCGCGCAGATGCGCCTGCAGGCGCGTGTACATTATGCGTAACAAAATACCGGCAACAAACAGCAGCGGAGCCGCCAGCGCAAGGGCGGTCAGCAGGCCTTCCAGGGATACTCTGGGTGCAGGATTCATAGCTCCTTTTTTCGCTGATCAAGCTTATAATTCTCACACACACCATGTGTTCGAGGCGACTATCCCTGCGCGGCATCTCACTTCCGCCGTTCCATGATCGCGCGCACCGCGGCTGGATCGAGCTTCGGCTTGCGGTCGTACGTATAAAGCCCGTTCTGCTCCTGCTCAACATCCGACAACTGCGTGTAACAGAAGCCCACGCACTCCGGCACGGACTGGATCGCGCCGGTGATTTCGTCGAGGCGCTTCAACAATTCTTCGGCGCTGTGCGCGACCTGTCCGTAGCCCCAGCCCTCCTTGCCTTCGGCCAATCCGATGCCACCGTACTCGGTGACGAGGATCGGCTGACCTTGATACGGATGTCCGGGCAGGTGCGCCACCAGATAGGGTGGGAAGGGCGCGCCCAGATGCGGGCTTTTTACGTACGTCTCCAGATTGCACTTTAACTTTTCGCCGTGCTGCGTGTAATCGTGAATCGTGGCCAGATCGGTCTGCGGGTTCTGCCAGCCGTCGTTTCCGTTGATCGGGCGCGACGAATCCAACGCTTGGGTCAGCGAGTACAGCGCATTAAGATACGCGATCTGATCGGGCCGCTCGGCGACGATCCGTTCTTCGACGCCCCAGCTTTCGTTGACCGGTGTCCACGCCACGATGGACGGATGGTTGCGGTCGCGCAGAATCGCCTCCTGCCACTCGGCGCTGTTGTTCTGCACGGCGCTGTCGGAGTACTCCCAGCATGCGGGCATCTCGCCCCAGACCAGGTAACCCAACTTGTCGGCCCAATAAAGGAAGCGCGGGTCTTCGACCTTCATGTGTTTGCGGCAGCCGTTGAAGCCCATCTCCTTCATGCGCGTGATGTCGGCCTTCAGTTCGTCGTCGCTGGGCGCGGTGATCAATCCTTGGGGCCAGTATCCCTGATCGAGGATGAGGCGCTGATAAAGCCCCACGCCATTCATCAGCACCGTTCCGCCCTGGATGCGCAGACTGCGGATGCCGAAGTAACTCTGGACGGAATCGATCGGCAGGCCGTCGCGTTTCACGGTCAGCTTCAATTCATACAGATGCGGCTTCTCGACGCTCCAGTATTGCGGCGCGGGAATCTGCAGATGCAGCCGCGCGCATCGCGACCAGCTCGATGCAATCTGCGGATGATTCATGCCGCCTTCGGCGCTGGCCACGCAGCGGCCGTCGAAGAATGCTTCGGCTTTCACTCGAACCGATGGATCGTGCAGGTCCAGATGCGCATCCACGCTGACATGGCCGCTGAGATCCCAACTGTTGATCCGCACGCGTTCGAGCGCCACGTCGCCGATGGGTTCGAGCCAGACGGTCTGCCAGATGCCGCTGCTGCGCGTGTACCAGATGCCGCCCGATTCACGGATGTGATACTGCTTGCCGCGCGGCTGAGCCAGGCTTTCGGAGTCGAAGACGCGCACCACCAGTTCGTTATGGTTATCAAGACTGAGGAAGTGCGTGATGTCGGCGCTGAAGGGCGTGTGCCCGCCGCGATGATGCGTCGCCAGCTTGCCGTTGACGTAGACCCAGGCCTCGTAATCGACCGCGCCGAAGTTGACGCGCACGCGCCGGCCGTACCAGTTCGCCGGCACTTCGAACGAGCGGCGGTACCAGAGCACATGATGAAACGAAGTGTCGCCGATTCCGCTCAGCGGCGCCTGATACGGAAAGGGAACCTGGATGCGCCGGTCGAATTCGACCCCGTGCTGCCAACCGCGGTGCAATCCCGAGTCGTCGTAGTCGAACGCAAACTGCCATTCGCCATTCAGGTTGAGCCAGTCAGTGCGAACGAAATCAGGGCGCGGGTATTCGGGACGGGGGATCGGCATCATCTTCTCCTGAACCAGTTGCACTTTCGCCGTTGCCGTTGTTTTCCCTCCCCTTAAGGGGGTAGGGGGGGGAAAGTCGGCCGTTGTTTCCCCTCCCCTTGAGGGAGGGGGTAGGGGGAGGGGTATTGGCGCGTATCAATTGCAAAAATCACGCGCCATACCCCTCACCCCGCGTTCGCTCCCGCTCACGTCGACCCTCTCCCTCAAGGGGAGAGGGAAATGCAATCGAGATGCCACAGAGACAAGCAGCATTTTATAGGCCGCGCACGCAATTGAGTCAGCATAAATTGGCGACGCAATTCCTTCTCCCCCAGTTCGGGGGAGAAGGTCGACGTGAGCGAAGCGAACGCGGGATGAGGGGCACGTCTCATTGCAATTTAGCGTCCATGCCCCTCACCCCCGACCCCTCTCCCCCTGAACAGCGGGGGCGAGGGGAGACCAGACATTTTGCAATATTCCGCGCAAGAAAGGTTTACCGAAAAAACTTGATTCACCCACAAAACACACTAGCGTAATGTAACCCAAATAAGTTCGGTAACGCTTCAATATCAGCCGTGGGGGCCTTGTTGGAGCGGCAGTCTTCTCTATATATAGATGGCGCAGTCGCCGTTACACCCAGTTCTGGTGGTGTGCGGCGGAGTCAATCTGGCAATGACGTAAAGGTCAGTGCCGCGACATCTATCTGATATAGTGCTGTAGTGGAAGGACGCAGGCTGTGTTTGGCACTTTGATTCTTGGGTCGAGTGAGGGATTTTTCGATGGCAACACGACCACTGGCCAGCCACTACCTGCCCTTCGAACAGCCGTTGAAGGCTGTCGACGAACAGATCTGCAAGCTCGAAGACCTTTCCAAACAGAACAATATGGACCTCAGCATCGATATCGCCAAGCAATTGACGACGCGGCAGCGCCTGCTGATGGAAATCTTTTCGCGGCTCAGCCCGTGGGACCGCGTGCAGGTCGCGCGCCATGTTCATCGTCCGCAGACCGCCGACTACGTTGAAACGATGTGCGAAGATTTCGTGGAACTCCACGGCGACCGCGCTTTTGGCGACGACCGCGCGATGCTCACCGGCCTGGCGCAAATGGACGGTACGCGCTTCATGCTGATCGGCCAGCACAAGGGCCGCGATGTTCAGGAGCGCTCGATCTGCAATTTCGGTTCGCCGCAGCCCGAAGGCTATCGCAAAGCGCTGCTCAAGATGCGCCTCGCTGAAAAAATGCAGCTTCCCATTGTCTGCCTGATCGACACCAAGGGCGCCGCGCCGGACGTCGGCGCCGAAGAGCGCGGACAGTCGCAGGCCATCGCCTACAACCTGATGATCATGTCGGGCCTCAAAGTTCCGATCCTCTGTATCGTCATCGGCGAAGGCGGATCGGGCGGCGCGCTGGGGATCGGCGTCGGCGACCGCATGTTAATTCAGGAGTACGCCTACTTCAGCGTGATCAGTCCCGAAGGCTGCGCCTCGATTCTCTGGAAGGACGCCGATCGCAAGGCCGACGCCGCCGAAGCGCTGAAGATGACCGCGCCGGAGCTGATCAAGCTGGGCGTAATGGACCGCATCGTTCACGAGCCGCTCGGCGGCGCGCACCGCGACCCGTCCGAAGCCGCGCGCCTGCTGCGCAGCACGATCCTGCAAGAACTGCGCAATCTGCAGAGCATCCCCACAAGCCAGTTATTGGAGATGCGCTACCGCAAACTGCGCGCGATCGGCAAATACCGCGATGACGTGCTGAAAGAAGTCGGCGAAGCAGTGGCGAGCTGACGCTGCAACGTGGTTCCACTCCCGTATAGCTAAGTGCGGTCGTGACGCCGCTCGGAAAAAAAAGGGGATGCGACGATGAATCAGAAAGAGTGCGACTGCATCGCACGCCGCACATTCCTGCAGAGAAGTTCGACCAGCCTCGGCGCGCTGGCGCTCGGCTCACTGCTCAGCCCCGATCTTTTTGCCGGCCCAAAAGAGAACGCGCTCGGCGTTCCCGGCGCGCTGAAAACATTGCACTGGGCGCCCAAGGCAAAGCGGGTGATCTATCTTTTCATGTCCGGCGCGCCCTCGCACCTCGACCTCTTCGATCCCAAACCGAAGCTGACCGAGATGACGGGCAAAGATCTCCCCGACTCCGTCCGCAAAGGCCAGCGCATCACCGGCATGACCTCCGGCCAGAAAAATCTCTTCTGCGTCGGCTCGCCCTTCAAGTTTGAGAAGTACGGAAAATGCGGCATCGATCTCTCCGAGCTTCTTCCGCACACCTCGAAGATCGTCGACGAGTGCACCTGGATTCGGTCGATGTACACCGAGCCCATCAATCACGATCCCGCCGTCACCTTCTTCAACACCGGCCACCAGCAGCCCGGCCGCCCGACGATGGGGGCGTGGTGCAGCTACGGTTTGGGAAATGACAATCAGAATCTGCCCGCGTACGTCGTGCTCAACTCCGGCGGCGGCGGGCAGCCGCTGCAATCGCGCTACTGGGGCAGCGGATTCCTTGCCGCGCAGCACGGCGCGGTCCCCTTCCGCAGCGACGGCGACGCCGTGCTCTACTTAAGCAATCCGGCCGGCATCAACGCCGAGACGCGCCGCCAGCTTCTCGATTCCACAAATCAGCTCAATAAAACGTCGCTCGATCTGATCGGCGATCCCGCGATCGCCTCGCAGATCGAAAATTACGAACTCGCCTTCCGCATGCAGACCGGCGTGCCCGAGCTGATGGATCTTTCCAAAGAGCCGAAAGAAGTCCTGGCTCAATATGGCGCCACGCCGGGAAAAGGTTCGTACGCAAACAACTGCCTGCTCGCGCGGCGTCTGGCCGAACGCGGCGTGCGCTTTATCCAGCTCAATCACCGCGACTGGGACCATCACGGCGGACTGCCGAGCGGCCTTAAAGGAAAGTGCAAGGAGACCGACCAGGCCAGCGCCGCTCTGATCAGCGATCTGAAACAGCGCGGATTACTCGATGACACGCTAGTCATCTGGGGCGGCGAATTCGGCCGCACCGCCTACAGCCAGGGCGAGATCAAGCCCGCCGATTTCGGCCGCGACCACCACCCGCTCTGCTTCACCATCTGGATGGCCGGCGGCGGCGTCAAGGCCGGATACATTCACGGCCAGACCGACGACTTCGGCTACAACATCGTCAAAGACGGCGTCCACGTTCACGACCTGCACGCCACGATCATGCACCTGCTGGGCGTCGATCACAAAAAACTCGTCTACCGCCACGAAGGCCGCGACTACCGCCTCACCGACGTCTCCGGAAATTTAATAAAAGAACTGCTCGCCTAATTTTTATTCGGCGCATAAATCAGATTCGGCATCGGCCTGTAATCCGCGCCGAGCAGATCGAAATAAAATCCCCAGCCGCCGTTGCTCTGCATCACTTTGAAGAGCGTCACATAGACGTTGCCGCTGCCGTCCACGGCGAGGCGCTGCGGGTCATTCTTCTGGCCGGCCTTCTCGTCACGTCTTCAAAGAGGTACTTGCGGCGCAAGTCTGTCGCCGTCGGCGCCACCGCTGGATTATAAATGGAGCGCTCCAGAGGCCGCGTCGCGGTGCCCGAAGTTCTCGCCGTTGAATTTCTCCTCATCGCTTCGCATTTATCAGTCTGTCCTTAAGTGCTATAGACATTAGAATCACTAAAACGTTGATGAAAAACTGAACTTTTTTGAACTGCCCGTGACGCTCTTGCCTTTCGACGGTTTTAAAACCACCCAAAGCACGGTGCGCGCGGGGTATCCGGTAATGAACACGCCGCGCATCGGTGGACAGAGCGGAGTAAAACGCCAGGCATGCTAATGTCCCGTTCGGTGATACTGCTCTGCGTTGCAAGCGCCTGCCCGCTCTTCTGCGGGGAGAGCGACGCGGCCGGCGTCGCGTTTTTTGAATCCAAAGTGCGCCCGCTGCTCGTCGAACAGTGTTTCAAATGCCACTCGCTCAATCAAAAGAAGCACAAGGGCGGCCTTGAAGTTGACAGCCTGGCGGCACTCCTCAAAGGAGGCGAGAGCGGCCCCGCGCTGGTGCCGGGCAATCCCGAGAAGAGCCGCATCATCGAGGCCGTCAAATACACCAACTCGGATATGCAAATGCCGCCGAAGAGCCGGCTGAGCGAGGCGCAGGTCGCCGATCTGGTGCAGTGGGTGCGCATCGGCGCGCCCTGGCCGGCGGGCGCGCCCGCGGGAACGTCTGTCGCGCAGGCTGATCCCGAAAAGATGAAACGGATGCTCGATCATTGGGCATTCAAAAAAGTTCAAGCGCAGACACCGCCGAAGACAGCCAACACGGCGTGGCCCAAGTCTCCGCTCGATTCGTTTATTCTCGCTAAGCTTGAGGACGGAAAAATCGAACCCGCGCCGTTCGCCGACAAGCGCACCCTGATCCGCCGCGCCACGTTTGATCTCACCGGTCTCCCGCCGACGCCCGACGAAGTCGCTGCCTTCCTTAAGGATGAATCGCCTGACGCGTTTGCAAAACGGGTTGATCGATTGCTCGCTTCGCCCCACTACGGCGAGCACTGGGGGAGACACTGGCTCGACGTGGCGCGCTACGCCGATTCCAACGGCATGGATGAGAATCACGCCTACGGCAATGCGTTTCGATACCGGGATTATGTCGTCGCCGCGCTAAATGCCGACAAACCGTACGACCAGTTCGTGCGTGAACAGATCGCCGGAGACCTGCTGCCGGCCGAAGGCAATTCCGCCGAAACGGTGCAACGCCAGATCGCCACAGGTTTCCTGGCACTTGGTCCGAAGGTGCTCGCCGAACCCGATCCGATGAAGATGGAGATGGATATCATCGACGAGCAGCTCGATACGCTCGGCCGCTCCTTTATGGGGCTGACGCTGGGCTGCGCGCGCTGCCACGATCACAAATTCGATCCCATGCCGACGGCGGATTACTATTCGCTCGCTGCGATTCTGAAGTGCACCAAGACGATGGAAAATTTCAAAAAGGTAGCGCGCTGGTACGAACGCCCGCTCGGCACCGCGCAGGAGATCGCCGCCCGCGAGGCGCTCGATAAAGCTATCAAGGCAAAGAAGGGCGAGATCGACAAGTTCATCAAGAGCAGCAACGAGCAGGTCCTTGATGCGCTGCACGTCAAAGTGGGAAGAGGCCCTGTCGCGCTTCCTAAAAAGCCGGAATCGAATTATACGCCGGAGAACACCGCCAAGTTGAGGGTGCTGCGCGAGGAGATGGGAGCGCTTGAGAAAAGCCGCGTGCCTGTCCTCGAGGCGATGGGCGCAACCGAAGGCACGATTTCCAACACGATTCGCATTAATATCCGCGGCAATCCGCAGGTGCTCGGCGCCGAAGTGCCGCGCCGCTTTCCGCGCGTCTTTGCCGGAGAGAATCAGAGACCGATCGAAGGAAAAATCAGCGGTCGCTTGCAACTGGCCCAGTGGCTTACCGCTCCAGATCATCCGCTGACCGCGCGCGTCATGTCCAACCGAATCTGGCGCTGGCACTTTGGAAAAGGCATCGTCGGCTCGCCGGACAATTTCGGACTGATTGGCGAGACACCGTCGCATCCGGAATTGCTCGACTGGCTGTCCACGCAGTTCGTCGAGAACGGCTGGTCGATCAAGAAAATGCATCGCCTGATCATGCTTTCTTCGACGTATCAGATGAGCTTCGCGCGCAACGAAAAAGCCGAGACGGTGGATCCCGAGAATCGACTGCATTGGCGCTTCGACCGGCGCCGGCTGCAGGCCGAGATGCTGCGCGATTCGTTTCTCTCGATCAGCGGCGCGCTCGACGGAGCAATCGGCGGCACCGTCTTTGACAACAAGAATCGCGACTACGTAAAGGAAGAGCCTGCCTCCGGCGGAAAATGGTACGACCACACGCGCCGCTCTATTTATATTCCGGTCATCCGCAATTCCGTTTACGACGTGCTGCAGGCCTTTGACTTTCCCGATCCGAATGTGATGAACGGCGACCGCAACAGCACCACCGTTGCTCCGCAGGCGCTCTTCATGATGAACGGAAAATTGCTGCTCGATCAGGCCTCGAAGATGGCGCAGTCGCTGTTAAAGAGGAAGGAGTTCGATGCAGCCGCACGCGTTACGGCGGCGTATGAACTGGCGCTTTCACGTCCACCGTCGCAGTCGGAGATCACGCGCGCGCTGGCGTTTGTGCAGCGTTACTCCGACGAGTTGAGCAAAAAGCCTGCTCAGGGCGAGAACAAAACGCCGCTTGAAGTGCGCGCGTGGCAGGGGCTCTGCCAGGTGCTGCTGGCGTCGAATGAATTCGTGTACATTGATTGAAATGTGTTTGGGTGGGGCAGGCATTCCTGCCTGCCCGGGAGTGAGAACCATGAACGCGCACTGGGAAGCGTGCAATTGCAACGGGGGAATGAGCCGCCGCGAGCTGCTCTGGCGCAGCGGTGTCGGGTTTGCCGGCATTGCGCTCGCGGGTCTGTTTGGGCAGCCGGTGTTGGCTGCGCCGCAGAATCCGCTTTCGCCGAAGGCGCCGCACTTTCCGGCGCGCGCAAAACGCGTGATCTTCCTCTTCATGCACGGCGGGCCTTCGCAGGTCGACACGTTTGACCCAAAGCCGCTGCTCGATCGCGACGACGGAAAGCCGCTGCCGTTTCCCAAGCCGCGCGTGCAGTTTGCCCAGACCGGAAATTTGATGCGCTCGCCTTGGAAGTTTAAGAAATACGGACAGAGCGGGCTTGAGGTCAGCGATCTTTTTCCGTCGGTGGCGGAACGGGTCGACGATTTGTGCATCATCAATTCAATGCACGGCTCGAACCCCGCGCACGGTGGCGCGCTGCTGAAAATGCATACCGGCAGCGACAATTTCATCCGGCCAAGCATTGGGTCATGGCTGAATTACGGACTGGGCACCGAGAACCAGAATCTGCCCGGATTCGTGACGATCTGTCCGACGCTCGGTCATGGCGGTGCGAACAATTGGAGCTCCGCGTTTCTGCCGGCGACGTATCAGGGCACGCCGATCGGGCATTCCGGAATCGGCTCGGAGAAGGCGATGATCTCGCACATCAAGAATGCAGAATCCACTCCGGAGTTGCAGCGCCTGCAGCTCGACCTGCTCGAACAGATGAATCGCGAGACATCTCACGCGAAGGCGGATTCCACTCTGGATTCGCGCATCAATTCGTTCGAGCTCGCATTTCGCATGCAGACGGCGGCGCCGGAGTTGCAGGATATTTCCAGTGAATCGGCGGCGACGCAGCGCATGTACGGACTGGATCAGGAAGCGACGAAAAATTTCGGTCGCATGTGTCTGATGGCGCGGCGCTATGCCGAACGCGGCGTGCGCTTCGTCCAGATTTCGCACAGCTACAAATGGGATCAGCATTCTGATTTAAAGAGCCTGCATGAGAAGAACGCGCGCGAGGTCGATAAGCCGATCGCCGGATTGCTGCGCGATCTGAAAGCGCGCGGCCTGCTCGACGATACCCTGGTTTTATGGGGCGGCGAATTCGGGCGCACACCGACCGTCGAAGGGAAGGGCGGCCGCGACCACAACCCCGAAGGTTTTACGATGTGGATGGCCGGCGGCGGCGTGAAGGGCGGCATGCGTTACGGCGCGACCGACGATTACGGTTATTACGCGGTCAAGGACAAGATGCACATTCACGACCTGCACGCGACCATTCTGCATCTGCTCGGCCTTGATCACACCAAGCTGACCTATCGCTACGCGGGCCGGGATTTCCGCCTGACGGATGTCGCGGGCGAAGTCGCGCATGATATCATCGCTTGAACGCGCGCGTACCTTGCCGCGCGCATACAGCCGTTTGCCGTTGCAGTAAAGGTGAGGTATTCTATTGCGTCGCGCATTGATAAAGCGAAGGGATAGAGGAATACGACCGGCTGTTGGGGCGTACTCCTCTGTCACTTTCATTACGCGCGACTCAATAAGCGGCTTGCTGGCAGGCAACAACACTTCGGGGACAGCGCGTATGATTCGATGGAGCCTGGCCGCAGTTGGCCTCTGCGTTTTGATGTGCCTGCCTTTGCGCGCGCTGGAACACGATACCGAATCCAAGCCGATTCCAAAGATCATCGATTTTAATCGCGATGTCCGGCCGGTGCTCTCCAGCATCTGCTTGAGTTGTCACGGGGCGGACAAGGCTTCGCGCAAGGCGAAGCTTCGGCTCGACACGCGCCAGGGGGCGCTGGCCGATCTCGATGGTTCGCGCGCCATTGTTCCAGGCAAGATTGCCGAGAGCGCGCTGTATAAACGGATCACCTCCAAAGATCCCGAAGAGATCATGCCGCCGTCGAAGGCCAATCACCAACTGACGGCGCGCGAGATCGCGGTGCTGAAATTGTGGATCGAGCAGGGCGCGGTCTACGCCGAACACTGGTCGTTCGTTAATCCGGCAAAGACGGATTTTCCGGCCGTGCAGAAAAAGGAATGGCCGCGCAACGGCATCGATTATTTCGTGCTGGCGCGGTTGGAGAAAGAAGGGCTTACGTTTTCGCCGAAGGCCGATCCGCATGCGCTCGTTCGGCGTTTAAGCATCGATCTGACCGGCCTGCCACCGACGCCGGACGAGGTCAAACTTTTTGTCGACGACAAGAGCGCCAATGCGTACGAGAAACAGGTCGACCGGCTGATGGCCACGCCCGCATTCGGCGAACGCTGGGCGCGCATGTGGATGGACCTGGCGCGCTACGCCGATTCGGCCGGCTACGGCTCCGATCCGCTGCGCCCAAATCTGTATCCGTTCCGTGACTGGACCATCGAGGCCTTCAACAAAAACCTTCCTTATGATCAGTTCACGATGGAGCAGATCGCCGGGGACATGCTGCCCAACGCGACGCAGAATCAGATTCTCGCCAGCGCCTTTCATCGCAACACGATGACCAATACCGAAGGCGGCACCGACGACGAGGAGTTTCGTACCGCCGCTGTGAAGGATCGCGCCAACACGACCGCGCAGGTCTGGATGGGACTGACGATGGGCTGCGCGCAGTGTCACACGCATAAGTTCGATCCCATCACGCAGAAAGAGTACTACCAGTTCTACGCGTTTTTTAATCAGACCGAAGACAGCGACCGCGGCGATGAATTGCCGACGATGCCGCTGCCCACCCCCAGCCAGAAGGAGCGGTCTGACAAGGGGAAAGCGCAGATCGCCGAAGTCGAGAAGCAGCTCAACAATCCGCCGCCCGCGTTTTTCACTGAGCTTGCCGAGTGGGAGAAGAGCGCGGCCAAGCCGGTGACGTGGGTGGCGCTCGACCCGCTCGAAGCAACCGCGAGCGGCGGAACGACGCTGACCAAGCAGGCCGATCTCTCCGTGCTGGCGAGCGGCGCCAATCCCGAGACCGACATCTACACGATCAAGACGAAGACGGATTTAAAGAACGTCACTGCCATTCGTCTCGAAGCCCTGCCCGACGAGAGCCTGCCTGGCAAAGGCCCCGGCCGCGCCGGCGGCAATCTTGTGCTCACCGATTTCCGGCTGACGGTTTTGCCGGCGAAACAGAGCACGCTGAGCGGGCGGTATGTGCGGGTTGAGAACACCGGCAAGCAGAAATATCTGCACCTCGCTGAAGTGCAGATCTTCAGCGGCGGGCAGAATGTTGCGCCTAAAGGAAAGGCCAAGCAGTCCAGCGTCGACTACGACGGGCCGCCGGAACTGGCCATCGATGGAAATACAAATGGCGACTACAACGCGAAATCGACGATGCACACCAAGACCGAAGATAGTCCCTGGTGGGAAGTCGATCTCAACGCACCAATGCCGCTCGAACGGATCACGGTTTGGAACCGCACCGACGGCGACACGCATAAGCGCCTGGAAAACTTTAAAGTCGAAGTGCTCGACGCGGAGCGTAAGACAGTCTGGACCTCGACGAATAAGGAATCGCCCAATCCCAGCGTCAATCTTGAATTGAACGGCGCGCGGCAGGTGGTGCTGCAGCATGCGAGCGCCGATTTCGGTCAGGATAATTTCTCTGTCGATAAGGCGATCGACGGCGACGTGAAAAATAAATCAGGCTGGGCCATCGCGCCGCAAATCGGTGCAGCGCACAGTGCGGTCTTTGAGACCAGCGCGCCGCTGAATACGGATGGCGCGGCGCTGCAGTTCACGCTGACGCAGGCGTTCGGAAAATCGCACACGCTCGGCCGCTTCCGGATCTCTGTCACCGAGCAGAAGGCGCCGGTGCGGATGCTACCGCAGAAGATCAGCGCGGTGCTGGCCATCGCCGCCGATCAGCGCAGCGCCGAACAGAAGAGGGAACTGAACGATTATTTCCGGCCGCAATCGACGGCTCTGGCGAAGACGCGCGAGGAACTGGCCAAGCTGAACAAGGCTCTGGCCGAGATCAAGCCGCCCAATGTGCCGGTGATGCGCGAGCTGCGCGATAATAAACGGCGCACGACGAAAATTTTGATGAAGGGAAATTTCCTCATGCCCGGCGATGCGGTTGAGCCCGGGTTGCTTGAGGCGTTTCATCCCATGCCGGCAGGCGCTCCGCTAAACCGGTTG
>Ga0105047_10000739_pt1 | contig 56850 bp, 58 predicted proteins | sample MAT04_FD_78384 | JGI IMG/M metagenome (GOLD analysis project Ga0105047, IMG submission 78384) | Freshwater microbial communities from Lake Fryxell liftoff mats and glacier meltwater in Antarctica - MAT-04 (megahit assembly) | ecosystem: Environmental > Aquatic > Freshwater > Ice > Liftoff... | reverse complement strand
GAAGAACTGGCAGCCTGATCTGACGCGTGGTGGGTCGTGCGTGACTCGAACACGCGACCAACGGATTAAAAGTCCGCTGCTCTACCGACTGAGCTAACGACCCGTCCGCAGAGCCTAACATTATAGCCAGAACTTTCGGGCCGACTGGCTGGGCCTGCTGATCAGTTGTGCCAGCGCCTCGGCCGCAGCCACCATGCCGAAGGTGGCGGTGACGGTGACGCTCGAACCGTAGCCGTGACAGCTCAGCGTGCCGTCGCTTTCGCAACTGTCCTGCGGTTCCGCCACGCTCTCGCGCGAGAACACGCAGCGTACGCCGATGCGGCCGCTGCGCGCCGCGCCGGCGTCCTTGCGCAGGCGCTGGCGCAGGCTGGCCAGCAGCGGGTCGTGCGTGGTGTCGGCCAGGTCCTCGACCTCCACGCGCTGCGGCGCCTGTTTGCCGCCTGCCGCGCCGACGCAAACCAGCGGCACGCCGCAGGCCAGGCTCCACGCGGCCAGCGCCGCCTTGGCGCGCACGTGGTCGCAGGCGTCGACCAGTACGTCGACGGGCTGCGGCAGCAGCGCCGGCCAGTTGCCGGGCTCGACGAAGGCATCGACGACGCTGACCTCGCAGCCCGGGTGGATGCCGGCGATGCGCTCGCGCAGCGCCAGCCCCTTGTGCTGGCCCAGCGTGTCGGTACAGGCCTGCACCTGGCGGTTGACGTTCGACTCGGCGACATGGTCGAGGTCGAACAGCACCAGGGCCGCCACGCCGCTGCGCGCCAGCGCTTCGGCCGTCCAGGAACCCACGCCGCCCAGGCCCACCACTGCCACGCGGGCGGCGCGGATGCGCTGATAGGCCGCGTCGCCGTAAAGGCGGCGCAGGCCTCCGAAGCGGCGCTCCAGGTCGGCCGTATCGGCGCCTTCTTGCGGCGCGCCGAGGGCGGCGAAGGCCGGCGCATGCGCGCTCAGCACCATGGTCTGCGCTCCAGCAACGCGACTGCCGGTTGCAACACCGCTGCGGGCCCTACTTGATGGAGGCCAGCCGTTCCTTGCCGGCCTGCGCCGCCTCGGACTGCGGATAGGCCTTCATCAAGTCTTCGATGGTCTTGCGCGCGCCGCGGGTGTCCTTCATCTCGGCCTGGCTGTTGGCCAGTGCCAGCATCGCTTCGGGCGCCCGCGGGTGGTCACCGGCGCTGGCCACGAAGCTGCGGAAGGCGACGATGGCCTCCTTGTAGTCGCGCTTGCCGTACAGCGCATTGCCGAGCCAGAAGCGCACCGAATCGTTGTACGGGCTGTCGGCGTACTTGCGCTGGAAGCTGTTCAGCAGCGCCACCGACTTGTCGAAGTCGCCGCCGCGGATGGCCGCGATGGCCTCGTCGTAGGCGCGCTTCTCTTGCTGTTGCACAGTGGCCTCGCGGCCGTCGATGACCACCTTCACCGGTTCCATCGCGCGCAGCCGGTCGTCGAAGGCTTGGCCGACGTCTTTCTGCCGCTTCTGCACTTCGGCCAGTTCACGTAGCAGTTGCTCGTTGCCGCCGCGCAGCGCGGCGACTTCGCCGCGCAGGGTCTCGAGCTGGTTGTTCAGTTCCAGCAGGCTGCGGCGCATCGCCGTCAGCTGCTCGAGCAGCTGCGTGTTGGACGTGCTCAGCTCGGCCAGGCGCGTCTTGCTTGAGTCCTCGACCGAGGTAAGGCGGCTGCGCAGGTCGACGATGGCCTTGCGCGCCTCTTCGTCGTCGAACAGACCCGCCTGGGCGCTGGCCACCAGGCCGCCCAGCAGCAGCGTGATGCCGGCGGACCGCAGCAAGGGGCTCAGGTGCATCTCAACGGTCCTTCAGCTCGGCGCGGCGGTTCTTCGCCCAGGCCTCTTCGTTGCCGCCGCTCGCCGCGGGGCGCTCTTCGCCGAAGCTCACGGCTTCCATCTGGGTGTCGTTGGCACCCAGCAGCTTGAGCGTGTTCAGCACCGCGCCCGAGCGCTTCTGGCCCAGCGCCAGGTTGTATTCGCGGCCGCCGCGCTCGTCGGCATGGCCTTCGATGACGAGCTTCTTGCCGCGGTTGGCGGTCAGCGCCTGGGCGTAGGCATCGATCAGGGTCTTGTAGTCGCTCTTGATGACGAAGCTGTCGAAGTCGAAGTAGACGATGCGCTGACCGGGCAGCGCCATCAGCGCGGTGCCACCAGCGGCTGCGGCACCGGCGCCCCTGGCGAGATCGACGCTGGCCACGCGCGACTGCGGCGTGCCCGCGGCGGTGGCCGGGTTCGCCACGGCGGGCGCCTGCGTGCTGGCCACCGGGCTGCGGTTTTCCACCGGCGTCAAGGCGGCCTGGTCGGGCAGCTTCGTCGTGCCGCAGCCCGCCAACAGCGTCAGTGCGGCAGTCAGGGCCGCCGCGGCGTGCAGGCGGTAGTTAAGCGTCGTCATCAGAATCTCCTTGAGGTGGCGAAAAAAGAGTCCGCCTTGTTCAGCGGCCATAGGGGCCCCACGCGGGCTCACGCATGTCGGCGCCCCTGCTGGTGCTCAGCAGACGCGTCTTGATCTTGCCGTCCAGAGTTGTGGTCATCAACACGTCGGTGCCCTGGATGCGGGTGGCATAGACCAGCAGACGCCCGTTGGGCGCAAAGCTGGGGCTCTCGTCATCCTGTGTGTCGGAAAGCGGCAGGACAGTTCCGTCGGCCAAGTCCTGCAGCATCAGGCGAAAGCCGCCGGAGATGCGCGTGATGTAGGCCAGCTGCCGCCCGTCGGGGCTGACGGCGGGGCTGATGTTGTAGTCGCCTTTGAAGGTCACGCGGTCGGCGTTGCCACCCGAGGCCGGCACGCGGTAGACCTGCGGGCCGCCGCCACGGTCGCTGACGAAGTAAACGGTCTTGCCGTCGGGCGTAAACGCGGCTTCGGTGTCGATGCCGCTGCTGCGTGTCAGGCGCGTGGGCGTGCCACCGGCGGCGGGCAGCGTGTAGAGCTGCGCCAGGCCGTCCTGCGACAGCGTGACCACCAGCCGCTGGCCGTCGGGTGACCACGCCGGCGCGCTGTTGCTGCCGCGGAAGTTCGCCACCAGCCGGCGCGCGCCGGTGGTGATGTCCTGCACCCAGACCACGGCCTTCTGCGTCTCGAAGGACACGTAGGCCAGCTGCCGGCCGTCGGGGCTCCAGGCCGGCGAGATGATCGATTCGGGGCTGGCCAGCGCCACCGCGCCGCCCTCGCCGTCGGCGTCGGTCACGTGCAGCGTGTAGCGGCGGCCTTCGCGCACCACGTAGGCGACGCGCGTGGCGTTGACGCCGCGCTCGCCGGTGAGCTTGTGCTGCACCTCGTCGGCGACACGGTGCGCGGCCAGGCGCAGGTCGCCTTCCAGCACCACCTTGCTCTGGCCCAGCACCTCTTCGCCGCGCACGGCGTCCCAGAGCTTGTAGCGCACGTCGTAGCGGCCATCGGCCAGGCGCGTGACGGAACCGGCCAGCAGCGCGTCGATGCCGCGTGCGCGCAGCGGCGGCAGGTCGACGACGCTGCGCTCGTCCAGCGTGGCCTCGGCATCGACGGTGCGGAGCAGGCCGCTGCGCTCGAGGTCGGCGCGCACGACGCGCGACACCGCCACGCTGGCCGCGGCCTCATCGCGGAAAGGCGCCACAGCCACCGGCACCTGCGTGGCACCGACGCCCGAGATCTCGAGCCTGAACTGCGCCAGCGCCGGCCCGGCCGCCGCCGCCATGCCGGTGGCGATGAAGGCGCGGCGGGCGCGGCTGGTCAGGGCTTCCAAGGCGGGTGCGCGCAGGGTCTTTGCATGGCCGGCATTGTAGGCAGCGCCCCGCAAGGCTCCGGACGGGGGCTTGTGGCCGTGATAATCCAGCCCCATTTCGCCCTGTCCCGCCCTGTCCCGCCCTGCCCGTTCCCCATCGGCGCCCACCCCGCGCGACCCGACCGCCCCCGCCCCATGCCCACCCTCCTGCAGCGCCTGAAGCGGCTCTGGCCCTACATCAACAACAGCCGCGCCGGGCTGCTGGCGGCCGTGGCCGGCTCGGTGGTCACGGCCATCACCGAGCCGATGATCCCGGCGCTGATGAACCGCCTGCTCGACGAAGGCTTCACCAAGGGCACGCTGCCGCTGTGGCTGGTGCCGGCGGCCATCATCGGCCTGTTCGCGATGCGCAGTCTGTCGGGTTTTGTCGCGCAGTACGGGCTGGCGTGGACGGCCAACCGCGCCGTGCTGGCCCTGCGCCAGAAGATGTTCGCGCGCCTGCTGGCCGCCCACCCGGGGCTCTTCTCGCAGAACACCGCCAGCGGCATGACCAACACCCTGGTCTACGAAGCCCAGGCCGGCGTGCAGCAACTGGTGTCGTCGCTGCTGACGCTGGTGCGCGATTCGCTCACGCTGCTGGCGCTGCTGGTCTACCTGCTGACGCTGAACTGGCAGCTCACGCTGCTCGTGGCGCTGCTCTTCCCGGCGGTAGGGCTGGTGATGCGGGTCATCGGCCGCCGCCTGCACCGGCTGACGGTGGAAGGCCAGAAGGCCGTCGACGAGCTGGCGTACGTGGTCGAAGAGAACATGCTGGCCTGGCGCCTGGTGCGCCTGCACGGCGCCGAGGCGGCGCAGAACGAACGCTTCTTTGCGCGCGCCGACAGCGTGCGGCGGCTGATGATGAAAGCGCTGGTGGCCGGCGCCAGCATGACGCCGGTGACGCAGATGCTGGCCTCGATCGCGCTGTCGGTGGTCATCATGCTGGCGCTGTGGCAAAGCAGCAGCGGTGGCGCCTCGGTGGGCGGTTTTGTGGCCTTCGTGATGGCCATGCTGCAGCTCATCGCGCCGGTCAAGCACCTGTCGGACGTGATGGCGCCGCTGACGCGGGGCCTGGCGGCGGTGGAACGCGGCCTCGACCTCATCGAACGCAGCCCCGTGGAACAGGGCGGCACGCACGACGGCGGCCGCGCGCGCGGCGACATCCGCTTCGAGAACGTGAGCCTGCGCTACCGCGAGGACACAGCCCCGGCCGTCGACGCGCTGGACCTCCAGGTACAGGCCGGCGAGACGGTGGCGCTGGTCGGCCCTTCGGGCGCCGGCAAGACGACGCTGGTGAACCTGCTGCCGCGGTTCATCGAGCCCACCGCCGGCCGCATCACGCTGGACGGCGTGGCGCTGGCCGACTGGGAGATGAAGGCGCTGCGGCGCCAGTTTGCGCTCGTCAGCCAGGACGTGGTGCTGTTCAACGACACGGTGGCCGCCAACGTGACGCTCGGCGCGCCGATGACGACGGAGCAGGTGCGCGACGCGCTGCGCGGTGCCAATCTGCTGGACTTCGTCGACAGCCTGCCGCAGGGCCTGGACACGCCCATCGGGCACAACGGCAGCCAGCTCTCGGGCGGTCAGCGCCAGCGGCTGGCGATCGCACGCGCGATTGCCAAGGACGCGCCGGTGCTGATCCTCGACGAGGCCACCTCGGCGCTGGACAGCGAAAGCGAACGTGCGGTGCAGGACGCCCTGGAGCGGCTGATGGTGGGCCGTACCACGCTGGTCATCGCGCACCGCCTGAGCACCATAGAACGCGCCGACCGTGTGCTGGCGCTCGACGCCGGGCGGCTGGTCGAGCAGGGCACGCATGCCGAGCTGCTGGCCGCCGATGGCCTCTACGCGCGGCTGCACACCATGCAGTTCCGCGGTTCATGATGGGAAGGGGCCGGCGCGTGCCGGCCCAGGCGCTGCTGAAGGAGATCAAGCGATGACCGCGATTTCACGCTACCCCGTGCCCGAGCTGAAAGACCTGCCCGAGGACATGCGCACGCGCATCCTGGAGGTGCAGGAGAAGGCCGGCTTCGTGCCGAACGTCTTCCTCGCGCTGGCCCACCGGCCCGCCGAGTGGCGTGCCTTCATGGCCTACCACGACGCGCTGCTGGTCAAGGACACGGGCTCGCTGAGCAAGGGCGAGCGCGAGATGGTCATCGTCGCCACTTCGGCGGCCAACCAGTGCCTGTACTGCGTGGTGGCGCATGGCGCCATCCTGCGCATCCACGAAAAGAAGCCGCTGGTGGCCGACCAGGTGGCGGTGAACTACCGCAAGGCCGACATCACGCCGCGCCAGCGCGCCATGCTCGACTTCGCGATGAAGGTCTGCACCGCCTCGCACACCCTCGACGACGCCGACTTCGCGGCGCTGCGCGCCCACGGCTTCAGCGACGACGACGCCTGGGACATCGGCGCCATCACGGCCTTCTTCGGGCTGAGCAACCGCATGGCCAACCTGTCGGGCATGCGGCCCAACGACGAGTTCTTCCTGATGGGACGGGTACCAAGGCCGCCGAAGGTTTAGCCGCGCAGCCAGTCGCCGCCGCGGAGCCGGCTCTGCCGGTCCGCTGGCGGCGCCCCCTTGAGGGGGATCGCCGTCAGGCGCTTCGGGGGTGGTCCTGCAACACGCGGATGCGGTCTTCGATCGGCGGGTGGCTGCTCAGCAGCGCCATCATGCCGCCAGGACGGCTGCTGATGCCCATGTTGGCCACGCTCTTGGGCAACTCACCCGGGTCCAGCCCGCCCAGGCGCGCCAGGGCGTTGATCATCGGCTGCTTGCGGCCCATCAGCTGCGCGGCACCGGCGTCGGCGCGGTACTCACGCTGCCGCGAAAACCAGGCCACGATGACGGCGGCCAGCACGCCCAGCACGATGTCGAGCACGATGGTGGTGATGTAGTAGCCGATGCCGGGGCCTTCGCGGTCGTTGCGCAGCACCACCTTGTCGACGAAGTAGCCGATGACACGCGACAGGAAGACGACGAAGGTGTTCATCACACCCTGGATGAGCGCCATCGTCACCATGTCGCCGTTGGCGACGTGCGCGACCTCGTGGCCGATGACGGCCTCGACCTCTTCACGGCTCATGCTGTGCAGCAGACCCGTCGACACCGCCACCAGCGCCGAGTTCTTGAACGCGCCGGTGGCGAAGGCGTTGGGTTCACCGTCGTAGATGGCCACCTCGGGCATGCGGATGCCCGCCTTCTGCGAGAAGTTCTCGACCGCGCCGACGATCCAGCGGTGGGTGGGGTCGGCCGAGCCGTTGATGACCTGGGCCTTGGTGCTCCACTTGGCCATCGGCTTGCTGATCAGCAGCGAGATGATGGCGCCGCCGAAACCCATCAGCGCCGCGAAGCCCAGCAGCGCGCCCAGGTTCAGCCCGTTGGCGGTGAGGAAGCGGTTGACCCCCAGCAGGCTGGCGGCGATGCCCAGCACCAGCATCACAGCCAGGTTGGTGACGACGAACAGCAAGATGCGTTTCATGACGGAGGCGGCACGGGCGGCCGCAGGTTGGCCCAGGACAGGCGGAATGTTAGGGTGTGGGGCACGGTTTCAAGCACACCCGGCGGCCGTAGGGGCAAGCCGGCCCGGCGCAGGCCAGCCGGTCTTCAGCCGCGCAGGCGCACCTGCGAAGGCTTGTCGGCAGGCACCAGCTCGAAGCGGTCTGAGAGCTGCGAGAAGAGCTTGAGCGACGAACTGTTCTTGCCCAGCAGCTGGGCCTCGCGCAGGCGCTGCACCGCCACGTTGAGCGCCAGGCCCTGGCCGGCCTGCAGTTCGGGCAGACAGGCCAGCACGGCCTGCAGCGACGTCTGGCCGCGGTCGCCGCGCGGGCGTTCGGCCGGCGCCGAACGGGCTTCACGGGCGGCGGGCGCCGGCTCGGCCTCGCGGGCCGCACGGGCCGCACGTCCCTCACGCGGGGCGCGGGCGGGCGCCTCGGCGACTTCAACGAGGGCCGGCGTCACCTCGGCCAGCGCCGCTTCTTCCACCATTGCGGCCGCCTTGCGGCCTGCCGACCTGCGCGGCGCGGCCTTGGTGGCTGCCGTGGCGGCCGCCGTCTTGGCCGGTTTGGCGGCGGCGGTCTTCTTCGCGGCCGGGGCCTTCTTGGCCGCTGGCGCCTTCTTCACTGCAGGGGTCTTGGCGGCCGCCGTCTTGCGCGGCGCGCGGCTGCGTTTCGGCGCATCGGCAGCGGCCGCACGGGCCTGCTCGCCGGCGCTGGTCTTGCGGTGCTCGAGCACGGTGTAGTCGTCGTAGACGTCCTGCGTCTCGTCGCCGGTCTTGCCCTTCTGGCCGATGCCGCGCACGACGCAGCCCTTCTCGCGCAGGCGGTGCACCAGCGGCGCAAAATCGCTGTCCGACGAGCAGATCACCACCACGTCGGGGCGTTCGGCGAGCACGAGATCGATGGCGTCGACGGCCATCGCGATGTCGGTGCTGTTCTTGCCCGCGGCCAGGTTGACCATCGGCTTGATGCCCAGGCGCTTGAAGACACCCTGGTTGGCGACCGCGCTCTCGGCCGTGCAGTAGGCGCGGCGCACGTGCACGGCGCCATGCTGGTTCATCAGCAGGCGCACGGCCTGTTCCATGATGTCGACCGACACGTTGTCGGCGTCGATCAGCATCATCACGCGGTCGTTGCTCATTGAAGTTTCCATTGCAGCATTTCGCCGGCTCGAAGGGGTTTGATCGTCGCGTCGCCAAAGGGCAGGGTTTCGGGCAGGGCCCAGGTCTGACGCTTCAATGTCACGGTGCCGGTGTTGCGCGGCAGGCCGTAGAAGTCGGGGCCGTGGAAGCTCGCAAAGGCCTCCAGCTTGCCGAGCGCGCCGGCGGCCTCGAAGGCCTCGGCGTAGAGCTCCAGCGCCGCCGGCGCGGTGTAGCAGCCGGCGCCGCAGACGCTCTGCTCCTTCATCACCGCGGCGTGCGGCGCGCTGTCGGTGCCGAGGAAGAAGCGCGCGCTGCCCGAAGTGGCGGCCTGCACCAGCGCACGGCGGTGGTGTTCCTTCTTCAGCACCGGCAGGCAGTAGTAGTGCGGGCGCAGGCCACCGAGAAAGAGTGCGTTGCGGTTGTAGAGCAGGTGGTGCGCGGTGAGCGTGGCCGCGGTGTGCGGGCCGGCTTCGGCCACGTACTGCGCGGCCTCGGCGGTGGTGATGTGCTCGAAGACCACCTTCAGCTCGGGAAAGTCGCGGCGCAGCGGCAACATCACGCGGTCGATGAACACGGCTTCGCGGTCGAAGATGTCGACTTCGGCGTCGGTGACCTCGCCGTGCACCAGCAGCAGCAGGCCGGCGCGCTGCATGGCTTGCAGCGTGGCGTGGCACTTGCGCAGGTCGGTGACGCCGGCGTCGCTGTTGGTGGTGGCGCCTGCCGGGTAGAGTTTCAGCGCCACCACGCCGGCCGCCTGCGCGCGCAAGATCTCGTCGGGCGGCGTGTTGTCGGTGAGGTAGAGCGTCATCAGCGGCTCGAAGGCCGCACCTGCCGGCAGCGCCTCCAGGATGCGTTCACGGTAGGCCAGCGCCGCCGCGGCCGTCGTGACGGGCGGGCGCAGGTTGGGCATCACGATGGCACGCGCGAACTGCCGCGCCGTGGCCGGCAGCACCGCCGTCAACGCGGCGCCGTCGCGCAGGTGCAGGTGCCAGTCGTCGGGGCGCGTGAGGGTGACGCTGTCGGGTTCGGGTTCGGGTTCGCTACGGGACATGCTTCATTCTCGCACCGGGGTCTTCAGGCGCAGGCCGAAACCGCCGATAGTGGCGGAGTCGCAGCACCCGAAACCGATCTGCCCATGAAACTGCCCCGCCGCACCCTCGCACTGTCCGCGCCGACCTTCATGCTGAGCCTCACGCTCGGAGCCTGTGGCACCGTCGCGCCGCCCGAAACGGTGGGCCCGGCCGCGCGCGAGGAGATCGTCGCCGTCAGCGTGTCGAACCACCTGCTGCGCTTCAATGCCGGCCAGCCGCAAGAGGTGCGCGAAAGGCGCCCGCTCGCCGGCCTGGCCGCGAGTGAACGGCTGCTGGGCATCGACTACCGCGTGGCGCGGGGCGAGCTCTACGCACTGGGCGCTTCGGGCCAGCTCTACAAGATCGACGTCGCTGGCGCGAGGGCCGCGGCCGTCGGCACGCCGGTGGCGCTGCCCGCCGCTGGGGCCGTCAACCCGGAATGGGGCTTCGACTTCAACCCCACGGTCGACCGCATCCGCGTCGTCAACGACGCCGGCTGGAACCTGCGCCTGCACCCCGACACCGGCACCGTGGTCGACGGCGACCCGAACACGCCCGGCCTGCAGTTCGACGGTCGCCTGGCCTACGACGCCGGCGACATCAACGCCGGCAAGCCGGCGAACGTGGTGGCCGCCGGCTACAGCTACAACAAGCTGAACGACAAGATCACCACCAACTACGCGCTCGACGGCGCGATGGGCCTGCTGCTGCACCAGGGCACGAAGGAAGGTGTCACGCCGATGGTGTCGCCCAACACCGGGCGCCTGTACATTGTGGGCAGCCTGGGCATCGGCCCCTTCGCCCACGCCACCTTCGACATCTCGGACATCACGCCCACGGCCTACGCCGGCGTGCGCGCCGCGGGCGCGAAGGCCACACGCTGGCACCGTGTCGATCTGACGACGGGCCGCGCATCTTTCATCGGCACCGTGGGTGGCGGCGAGCCGCTGGTGGGCGCCGCGATCGAACCCTGACGGGCCCCCGGGCGATGTGCCCGGTCAGTGCTGCAGGATCTTCGACAGGAAGTCCTGCGCGCGCGGCGAACGGTCCGAGGTATTGCCGAAAAAATCTTCCTTCTTGCAGTCCTCGACGATCTTGCCGGCGTCCATGAAGATGACGCGGTGGCTGACCTTGCGCGCGAAGCCCATCTCGTGCGTGACGACCATCATCGTCATGCCTTCCTTGGCCAGCAGCACCATCACGTCGAGCACCTCGCCCACCATCTCGGGGTCGAGCGCCGAGGTGGGTTCGTCGAAGAGCATCACGATCGGGTCCATGCTCAGCGCACGCGCGATCGCCACCCGTTGCTGCTGACCACCCGAGAGCTGGCCCGGGAACTTGTCCTTGTGGGCCATCAGGCCCACACGATCGAGCATCTTCAGGCCACGCGCCTTGGCCTCGTCGGTGCTGCGGTTCAGCACCTTGATCTGCGCCAGTGTCAGGTTCTCGGTGACGCTCAAGTGCGGGAAGAGCTCGAAGTGCTGGAACACCATGCCGACATGGCTGCGCAGCTTCGGGAGGTCGGTCTTGGCGTCGCTGATGCTGACGCCGTCGACGGTGATGTCGCCCTTCTGGAAGGGCTCGAGCGCGTTGACGGTCTTGATCAGCGTGCTCTTGCCCGAGCCCGAAGGCCCGCAGACCACCACCACCTCGCCCTTGTTGACGACGGTGCTGCAATCGGTCAGCACCTGGAAGCTGCCGTACCACTTGCTGACGTTTTTTATCTGGATCACTTACGCGCTCCTGGCGGGAACCCCCTCGGGGGCGCCCGCGGTACACCGCGGGCGGGGGCTGACATTACCGGATGATGGCGATTCGCTGCTGCAGCCTGCGCACGAGCATGCTGAGCGAGAAGCAGATGACGAAGTAGACGACGGCGGCCACGAGGTAGGTCTCCACGGGCCGGTTGAAGTTCTTGCCGGCGATCTCGAAACCCTTGAGCAGGTCGTAGGCGCCGATGGCGTAGACCAGGCTGGTGTCCTGGAACAGGATGATGGTCTGCGTCAGCAACACCGGCAGCATGTTGCGGAAGGCCTGCGGCAGGATGATGTACTGCATCGTCTGCTGGTAGTTCATGCCCACCGCGTAGCCGGCGTGCACCTGCCCCTTGGGCACGCTCTGGATGCCGGCGCGCATGATCTCCGAGTAGTAGGCCGCCTCGAAGAGCGTGAAGGTGACCATGGCCGACAGTTCGGCGCCCATCGGACGGCCCAGCAGCAGCGGGATGAGCAGGAAGAACCACAGGATCACCATCACCAGCGGAATGCTTCGCATGGTGTTGACGTAGGCCGCCGCCGGTATCACGAGGAAAGGCCTGCCCGACAGCCGCATCAGCGCCAGCGCGGTGCCCAGCACGATGCCGCCGATCATCGCGATCAGCGTCAGCTGCACCGAGAAGATCAGGCCCTTGATGACGAAGTTCGAGACGACGTCGTAGCTCAGGAAGGAGAAGTCCAGGTTCATGGTCTTCTCACTTCGAGCCGATCATGCCGGGCACCCGCACGCGGTTCTCGATGAACAGCGCCAGCCGGTTGATGCTGAAGGCCGAGATGAAGTACAGCGCGGTGACCGCGAGGTACATCTCGACGTTGCGCGAGGTTTCCTCGCCGGCCTGCATCGCGAACATCGTCAGCTCGGCAATGCTCACCGCGAAGGCCACCGACGAGTTCTTGACGATGTTCATGCTTTCGCTCGTCAGCGGCGGGATGACGATGCGGAAGGCCATCGGCAGCAGCACGTAGCGGTAGGTCTGCGGCAGGCTCAGGCCCATCGCCAGGCCGGCGTAGCGCTGGCCCGTCGGCAGCGCCTGGATGCCGGCTTTCACCTGTTCGCTGATGCGCGCGCTGGTGAAGAAACCCAAAGCGAAGACGACGAGGATGAAACTCGGGAAGGCCTGCAGTGGCTTGATCAGCGACGGCAGCACGTGGTACCAGAGGAAGATCTGCACCAGCAGCGGGATGTTGCGGAAGAGCTCGGTCCAGGCGTTGCCCAGCAGCACCAGCCGCTTGTCGGGCACGGTGCGCAGGATGCCCATCAGAGAACCGACCAGCAGCGCGACGACCAGCGCCAGCGCCGCCACGCTCAGCGTCCAGCCCCAGGCGGAGAGGATCCAGTCCAGGTAGGTGATGTCGCCGCCGCGGCCGAAACAGCCATTGACGACTTCACCGGTCGTCGTTTCCTTGCAGAAGACCTGCCAGTCCCAAGTGGCCACGCAGGCCCTCCCCTGTCAGTGCGTTTGGCACGTTAGGGCCCACCGCGGCGGGCCCGCGGCGCTCACTTCTTCATGTAGTCTTCGACCGGCTTGTCGTTCGGGTTCGCCCACGCGGCCTTGGTGGCGTCGCTGGCCGGCAGGCCGACGCGCGTGTTGCTCGGCGGGATGGGCTGCACGAACCACTTGTCGTAGAGCTTGGCGATCTCGCCGCTCTTCATCATCGCCGTGATGCTGCCGTCGACCGCCTTCTTGAAGGCCGGGTCGTCCTTGCGGATCATGATCGCGATGGGCTCGACCGAGAGCACCTCGCCGACGATCTTGAAGTCGGCCGGGTTCTTGGCCTTGGCGATGTTGCCGGCCAGGATCTGGCCGTCCATCACGAAGGCGTCGGCGCGGCCGCTTTCCATCAGCAGGAAGCTGTCGGCGTGGTCCTTGCCGAAGACCTCCTCGAAGTTCACGCCGTTGGCGCGCTCGTGCTTGCGCAGCAGCTGCACACTGGTGGTGCCGGTGGTCGTGGCCACCTTCTTGCCAGTCAGCTGCGCGATGCCGGTGATGCCCGAGTTGGCCTTCACCGCGATGCGCACCTCTTCGACGTAGGTGGTGACGGCGAAGCTCACGTCCTTCTGCCGCGTGGCGTTGTTGGTGGTGCTGCCGCACTCGATGTCGACGGTGCCGTTCTGCACCAGCGGGATGCGGTTCTGTGAGGTCACCGCCTGGTACTTGGTCTCGAGCTTGGCCAGGCCCAGCCCTTTCTGCACGTCGGCCAGCACACGCTGGCAGATCTCGACGTGGAAGCCGGCGTACTTGCCGTCGCCCAGCGTGTAGCTCAGCGCGCCCGACGATTCACGCACGCCCATCGTGGCGACGCCGCTGGTCTTGAACTTGGCCAGCGTGTCGGCCTGCGCGGCCCCGGCGGCGGCCAGCGCGAGCGTGGCGAGCACAAACGACATTCTCTTCATGGGATCTCCTTCATTGGCACGGACTGGGCATTCTAGGAAGTCGGCACGACCGCCCGACCGGGTGGAAGCCCGCGCTCCACGGTGTTCAACCACGCAAGCGCCGGGCCACCTGCGGGCACCATCGCGGGGCGCGGCTCCGGGAGCGGAAGGTAGCGGGTGCCGCGCCGCCGCGGCCAATGCCGATGGCCATGCGGCCCATGCCGACGCGGCATGCCGGCCTAGGGTTGACCCTGGTCAGCCAGGAAGGCCCACAGCGCCTGCACCGCCGGCTTGACGTGGCGGGCGCCTTGCGGGCGCTCGCGGTAGATGCGCATTTCCATGGTCAGGCTCAGCTGCCCCGCCGGCGCCGCCGCCACCAGGCGGCGCGCGCGCAGTTCCTTGCGCACCGAGCTGTGCGGCAGGAAGGCCAGGCCATGCCCTTCCAGCGCCATCGCCTTCAGGCCCTCGGCCATGTCGGTCTCGTAGAGGGGTTCCAGCCGCAGCGGCGTGGCCGCCTGCTTGAGGATGACCTCGACCAACCTCGCCATGTAGGCGCCCGAGGCGTAGCCCAGGAAGGGCACGGCCTCGCCCGCGCGCCCGGGCAGCGTGTACAGCGGCCGGCCTTCGGCGTCGGCCTTGGCGTAGGGCGCCAGCGTTTCGTGGCCCAGGCTCAGCATCTCGTAGCGCTCGGCGCTCAGCTGCAGCGGCTGGCTGGCATGGTGGTAGGCGATGAGCAGGTCGCAGCCGGCTTCGGTCAGGCGCAGCACGGCGTCGTGCACGTTCAGCGCCGTCAGCCGTGTCTTCAGCGCACCGAAGTGCGGCCGCAGGTCGCGGTTGATCTCGGTGATCCAGTGCGGGAAGAAGGTGAAGGCCAGCGTGTGCGGCACCGCGAACTCGATCATGTCCTGGCCCGCCACCTGGTGGCTGCGCATCAGGTTGCGTGCCGCCTGCAGCCCGTCCAGCAGCTCCAGCGCCTGGGCGTGGAAGGTCTCGCCGGCGGGCGTCAGGCGGGTCGGGTAGGACGAGCGGTCGACGAGGTCGATGCCGGCCCAGGCCTCCAGCGCCTGGATGCGGCGAGAAAACGCCGGCTGCGTGACGTGCCGCAGCTGTGCCGAGCGCGAGAAGCTGCGCGTCTCGGCCAGGCTCACGAAGTCCTCGAGCCACTTGGTTTCCACGCCGGCGAGTGTATCGGCCGGGAAGTTGCAGCCGGCGGCGGCGCTTGCAGGTGCACACCGGCAGCCACAGAGCTTTACATCCGCTTGACCTTGAAGTCGTGGTCCACGGCAGCGGCGCCGACGTTGTAGGGGGGTGGCGCCGTAGCACAGCGGTGTTGCAGCAACCAAGGAGTACAACGCATGAACAGCAAGCATCTCGCCGCCTTCGCCCTGGCAGGCATCCTGGCCGCTGGCGCCGCACACGCCGGCAACCGCGCGGACGTGCAGTGGTCGGTCACCCTCGGCAGCCCGCAGATCGGCGTGGTTGTCGGCAGCCCGGTGTACGGGCAGCAGTTGTATGCCCAGCCTGCATACGCGCCCCAGGTCTACGCGCCAGAGATCTACGTGCCGCGCGCCTATGCGCCGCCGGTCTACGTGCTGCCGGGCCGGCCAGTGCACCGCACCAGCTGGCACGACACCGACCGCGACGGCATCCCGAACCGCTACGACCGCGTCTACAACCCACGTTGGGACCGTGACGGCGACGGCATCCCCAACCGCTACGACCGCGTCTACAACCCGCACTGGGACCGTGACGGCGATGGCGTGCCGAACCGCTACGACCGCGTCTACAACCCGCACTGGGACCGTGACGGCGATGGCGTGCCGAACCGCTACGACCGGCGCGACGGCGGCCGACACGGTCGCTGACCGGCCGGCGACTGTGGCCGGCCGTGCAGGCGGCTACACGTCCTGCCCGCTCTGCTGCAGCCGCCACATCTCGGCGTAGCGTCCACCGCGCGCCAGCAATTCGGCGTGCGGGCCACGTTCCACCACGCGGCCCGCTTCCAGCACCACGATCTCGTGCGCGTCGACCACCGTGCTCAGCCGGTGCGCGATGACCAGCGCCGTCTTGCCCTGCGAGACGGCGCGCAGTTCGGCCTGGATGGCGCGCTCGTTGGCTGAATCCAGCGCCGAAGTCGCCTCGTCGAAGATCAGCACCGGCGGGTTCTTCAGCAAGGTGCGCGCGATCGCCACGCGCTGCTTCTCGCCGCCCGACAGCTTCAGACCCCGCTCGCCCACCATGGTGTCGTAGCCCTTGGGCGTGCTGACTATGAAGTCGTGGATGTGCGCGGCCTTGGCCGCGGCTTCCACCTCTTCACGCGTGGCGCCGGGGCGGCCGTAGGCGATGTTGTATTCGACCGTGTCGTTGAAGAGCACGGTGTCCTGCGGCACGATGCCGATGGCCGCGCGCAGGCTGGTCTGCGTCACCGAGCGCAGTTCCTGGCCGTCGATGCTGATGTGGCCGCCGGTGATGTCGTAGAAGCGGTAGAGCAGCCGCGCCAGCGTGCTCTTGCCGGCGCCGCTGGGGCCCACCACGGCCACCGTCTTGCCCGGCGGGATCTCGAAGCTCACGTCGTGCAGGATGGGGCGAATCCGGGCCCCAGGCTCACTGCGATCGCGGCCCCCAAGGGGCGCGTTCGAACCCGGGAGACCCGTGCTCAAACCAAGGTCGTAGGCAAAGCTCACGTGCTCGAAGCGCACATGGCCCTGCGTGACGCGCAGCGGCTGCGCGCCCGGCACGTCGTCGACCTCGCGGTTGCGTTCCAGCAGCGTGAACATCTTGTCGAGGTCGGTCAGGCTCTGCTTGATCTCGCGGTAGATCACGCCCAGGAAGTTCAGCGGGATGTAGAGCTGGATCATGAAAGCATTCACCATCACCAGGTCACCGAGCGTCATGCGCCCTTCGACCACGCCCGCGGTGGCGCGCCACAGCATGGCCACCAGCGCGGTGGCGATGATCAACTGCTGGCCGGTGTTCAGCAGGCTCAGCGTGCTCTGGCTCTTGAGTGACGCGCGGCGCAGCTTCTCCAGGTTCTCGTCGTAGCGGCGGGCCTCGAAGTCTTCGTTGTTGAAGTACTTCACCGTTTCGTAGTTCAGCAACGCGTCGATGGCGCGGCTGTGCGCCGTGCTGTCGAGCTCGTTCATCTGCTTGCGGAACTGCGTGCGCCATTCCGTCACGGTGATCGTGAAGCTGATGTAGACGACGAGCGCGGCGATGGTGATCCACGCGAACCAGGCGTCGAACTTCACCGCCAGCAGCGTCAGCACCATCGTCACTTCGATCAGCGTGGGCACGATGCTGTAGAGCGAATACGAGATCAGCGAGTGCACGGCACGGGTGCCGCGTTCGATGTCGCGTGTCATGCCGCCGGTCTGGCGTTCGAGGTGGAAACGCAGGCTCAGGGCGTGCAGGTGGCGGAAGACCTGCAGGCTGATGCTGCGCGCCGTGCCCTCGGTGGCCTTGGCGAAGATCAGCTCGCGCAGTTCGGTGAACAGCGTGGTGCTCAACCGCAGGCCGCCGTAGGCCACCAGCAGGCCGATGGGCACCACCAGTACGGCTGCAACATCACCGGGCTTGAAGGCGAGTGCATCAACCAGGTTTTTCAGCAGCAGCGGCACGCCGACGTTGGCCACCTTGGCCGCCACCAGGAAGGCCAGCGCGATGCCCACACGCCAGCGGTACTGCCACAGGTAGGGCAGCAGCTTGGCCAGCGTGCCCCAGTCGGAACGTTGATGGGCGGGGTCGTTCAGAACGGGCGCCGAGTGAGCGGCTACATTGGTGCGCATGCGGCGATTGTCGCCGTGCACCCCAAAAGCAGCCCGCCCATGACCGAAGCCCTTCCCACCCCGCGCATGGCGCCCGCCACGCTGCCCAACGGCGCCGAACTGGTGCTGCGCGTGATGCCCATGCCGGCCGACGCCAACGCCAACGGCGACGTCTTCGGCGGCTGGATCATGGCCCAGGTCGACCTCGCCGGCGCCGTGCTGCCGGTGCGCATTGCCAAGGGGCGCATCGCCACCGTGGCGGTGAACCAGTTCATCTTCAAGCAGCCGGTGTCGATAGGCGACCTGCTGAGCTTCTACGCGCGCGTCACGCGCATCGGCAACACCAGCGTCAGCGTGCACGTCGAGGTCTACGCCGAGCGCAACCCGGCCGACCTGCAGGTGGTCAAGGTGACCGAGGCCGACCTGACCTACGTCGCCATCGACGGCAAGGGCCAGCCGCGGCCGGTGCCGCGCTGAGCCGCAGGCCCGCCGGGCGGGCCGTGCTTCAGTCGATGAAGAAGTCGGGGATGAAGTTCTTCGTGCCCGGCTTCACAGAATACTTCTCCAGGTCGGTGATGCCGTGCTGGGCCAACAGTTCGTCGTCGATGAAAAACTGGCCGGTGGTCAACTTCGCGTCGCTGGTGAGGATGAAGTACGCCGCGTCGGCCAGGATCTCGGGCTTGCGGCAAAGCTCGAGGTCGATGCCCGGGATCATCTGCATCGCTGCGGTGGCAATCGCCGTACGCGGCCACAGGCTGTTGACGGCGATGCCCAGGTGGCGGAATTCACCGGCGTGGCCCAGCGTGCATTCGCTCATGCCGTACTTGGCCATGGTGTAGGCCACGTGGCCCTTGAACCAGTGCTCCTTCATCGACAGCGGCGGGCTCATGTTCAGCACGTGCGGGTTGCGGCCGGACTTGGCGCTCTTCGTCAGCTCGGCCAGGCACGCTTGTGTGCACGCATATGTGCCGCGCACGTTGACCCCGAACATCAGGTCGAAGCGCTTCATCGGCGTGGCCGCGGTGGGCGTCAGGCTGATGGCGCTGGCGTTGTTGACCAGGATGTCGATGCCGCCGAAACGCGCCACCGCCGCGGCCACCGCGGCCGCCACCGCGTTTTCGTCGCGGATGTCGGTCTGCACGGCCAGCGCGTGGCCGCCGGCGGCTTCAACCTCGGCCGCGGCGCTGGCCAGGGTGCCGGGCAGCTTGGGGTTCGGCTCCACCGTCTTGGCCAGCAGCACGATGTTGGCGCCGTCGGCCGCCGCGCGCCTGGCGATGGCCAGGCCGATGCCGCGGCTGGCGCCGGTGATCATGAGGGTCTTGCCTTGCAGGCTGAGTGTGCTCATTTCGATGCGTCCGGATGGAGGTGGGGCCGCATGTGTGCGGCCGTCAGGTGCCGTGTGGCCGCACGTGTGCAGCCGTCAGGTGCAGATGTGGCCGCACGTGTGCAGCCACGTGCTGCGCGATGGCCGCCGCGCAATAGCGGTAGACCGGCACGCCAGGGTGGAAGCCGTCGGCGGCCATGACACCGCGGTTCAGCGGCATTTCCATGTCGACGCAGGACACGTCGCCGCGTGTGCGCACCCAGCGCAGCAGCGCCTGGTTGTGGCGGCGCGCGTCGCTGCCGGCCACCCAGCGCAGCGGCTGCGGCAGGCCGGGGAAATGGTGGATGGGCGGCAGCGGCGCGAACACCACGTGCTGCACGCCGTGGGCGTTGCGCAGCCAGTTGGCGAGTGTCTCGCGCGAAGACACGGCGTGGTGCGAGGGCACCTGCTCCACGACGTCGTTGACCCCGGACACCACCACCGCCACGTCGGCCTGCAGCGGCAGGGGCTCGCGCTGCAGCACGTGCAGCGTCTGCGCGGTGTTGAGGCCCGATTTGGCCACCAGCCGCCAGGTGACGTGCAGCGCGCAGGCCTCGGCCAGGCGTTCGGCCAGCTGCCCGGCCAGCGCTTCACGCTGCGTGACCACGCCGACGCCGGCGGCCGACGAATCGCCGGCGATCAGCAAGCGCAAGGGCGTGGCCTCCGCAGCGCCGGTCTCGCCATGGCGTTCCCCCTCGGGTTCGCCCAGGCGCGGCAGACGGCGGCGCGTCATCACCGCCTGCGCCACGAGCAACGGGCTGAGGGCGAGCTTGACGGTGAGCGACATGATCAGAACTTGGAGAAGTCGGGCTTGCGCTTCTGGAAGAAGGCCTGGAAGGCCTCCATCGCCTCGGGGCTGCGCAGGCGCTTGGCGAAGAGTTCACCCTCGGTGGCGATGGCCTCCAGCAGCATCTTGTGCTGCGGCGCGCGCATCAGCTGCTTGGACTCGCGCACGGCGCCCGGGGGCAGCGCGTTGAAGCGCTCGGCCACGCGGCGGGCGTGGTTCACCACCTCGCCGGCGGGCAGCACGGCGTTGGCAATGCCGCATTCCACCGCCTGCTCGGGCGTGAAGGGGTCGCCGAGCAGCAGCTTCTCGGCCGCGCGGCGGTGGCCCATCAGCTGCGGCACCACCAGGCTGGAGCCGAACTCGGGCACCAGGCCCAGGGCCACGAAGGGCATGGCCAGCCGCGCCTCGTCGCTGACATAGACGAAGTCGCAGTGCAGCAGCATCGTCGTGCCGATGCCCACCGCGGCGCCGGTGACGGCGGCCACCACCGGCTTGTCGCAGTCGAGCAGCGCACGCATGAAAAGGAAGACCGGCGAGTCCATCGCGTCGCTGCCCTGGCCCGGCGCGCGCTTCATGAAGTCCTCGATGTCGTTGCCCGAGGTGAAGATCCCCGGCTGCCCGGTGATCAGCAGCGCGCGCACCGCCGGGTCGGCCTTGGCGCCGTGAATCGCGTCCGTCATGGCCTCGTACATGGCGACCGTGAGCGCGTTTTTCTTCTCGGGCCGTGCGATCTCGATGGTGGCCACGCCGTTCAGCGTGGCGGTCTTGATGCTCATGCAAATACCTCGTCAGGCGGTGGGGTCGGTCTTGATCAAGGCCCGGCGCGGAACCGGCTCTGCCGGGCCGCTGCCGAAGCCCCCTCGGGGGGTGGCGAAGGCGCGAAGCGACAAGCCTGGGGGCCCATCACACACTCTCGATGATGCCTGCGGCGCCCTGGCCCATGCCGATGCACATCGTCACCATGCCGTACTTCAGCTTGTGGCGGCGCAGCGCGTGCACCACGGTGGCGGCGCGGATGGCGCCGGTGGCGCCCAGCGGGTGCCCCAGCGCGATGGCGCCGCCCATCGGGTTGGTCTTGTCCGCGTCCAGCCCCAGCGTGCGGATGACGGCCAGCGACTGCGCGGCGAAGGCCTCGTTGAGCTCGATCCAGCCGATGTCGGCCAGGCTCAGGCCGGCGTACTTCAGCGCCGCCGGGATGGCCTCGATGGGGCCGATGCCCATGATCTCGGGCGCCACGCCGCGTGCGGCGAAGCTGACGAAGCGCGCCAGGGGCTTGAGGTCGTAGCGCTTGATGGCCGCCTCGCTGGCCAGGATCAACGCGCCCGCGCCGTCGCTGGTCTGGCTGCTGTTGCCGGCCGTGACGCTGCCCTTGGCGGCGAACACCGGGCGCAGCTTGGCCAGGCCCTCGAGCGAGGTGTCGGGCCGCGCGCCTTCGTCCAGGTTGACGGTGCGCGTCTTCGTGCTGACCTCGCCAGTGGCGAGGTTGGGGAAACGGTCGACCACGGTGACGGGCGTCATCTCGTCAGTGAACTCGCCGGCTGCCATCGCCTTCACCGCACGCTGGTGCGATGCCAGCGCAAAGGCGTCCTGGTCCTCGCGCGAGACCTTCCACTGCGCGGCCACCTTCTCGGCCGTCAGGCCCATGCCGTAGGCAATGCCGACGTTTTCGTCGCGCGCAAAGACCTCGGGGTTGAACGACGGCTTGTTGCCGCCCATCGGCACCATGCTCATGCTCTCGGCGCCGCCGGCGATCATCACTTCGGCCTCGCCGACGCGGATGCGGTCGGCCGCCATCTGCAGCGCGGTCAGGCCGCTGGCGCAGAAGCGGTTGATGGTGACACCGCCCACGCTGTGCGGCAGACCGGCCAGCACCATGGCCACGCGGGCCATGTTCATGCCCTGCTCGCCCTCGGGGAAGCTGCAGCCGATGATGGCGTCCTCGATGGCCTTGGGGTCCAAAGTCGGCACCTGGGCCAGCGCGCTTTTCACGGCGGCCACCAGCAGGTCGTCCGGCCGTGTGTTGCGGAAAAAACCGCGGCCGCTGCGCCCGATGGGCGTGCGCGTGGCGGCGACGATGTAGGCGTCTTGAACTTGTTTGCTCATGATCTTGTCTCCGCTCAATTCCGGACGGGCTTGCCGGTCTGCAGCATGCCCATGATGCGTTCCTGACTCTTCGGGTGCTCCAGCAGGCTGCAGAAGCGGTCGCGTTCCATCGTCATCAGGTACTCCTCGTTCACCATGCTGCCGGCGTCGACATCCCCGCCGCAGACCACTTCGGCGATCAGCGTGCTGATGTGGAAGTCGTGCGCGCTGATGAAACCGCCGTCGCGCATGTTGGCGAGCTGGCCCTTGATGGTGGCGATGGCACTTCGGCCGGCCACCGCGAACAGCGCCTTGGGCGGCGGGCGGTAGCCGCTGTCGGCCATCGCCCGGGCCTGCGTCAGCGCGACGAAGAGCAGTTCGTCCTTGTGCGGCACGATGATGTCGCTGTCGAGCAGGTAGCCGAGCTTCTTCGACTCGATCGCACTCGTGCCCACCTTGGCCATCGCGGCGTTGGTGAAACCTTCGGTGGCGAACTTCATGATGTCGGCGTTGGCCCAGTTCGTGACGTTCGCGGCGCCGGCCATCTCGGCCGCGCGACGGGCGACGTAGGCCAGGCCGCCGCCGCCGGGGATCAGGCCCACGCCCACTTCCACCAGGCCGACATAGGTTTCCATCGCGGCCACGCGGCGCGCGCAATGCACGGCGATCTCGCAGCCGCCGCCCAAGGCGATGCCGCGCATCGCGGCCACCACCGGCACCTGCGCATAACGGATGCGCAGCATCGCGTCCTGCAGCTTCTTCTCTTCCGGCTTGATGCCCTTGGCGCCGCTCTTCATGAAGATCGGCATCATCGACTCGAGGTTCGCACCGGCCGAGAACATGTCGTCGGGCGACCAGATCACCAGGCCCTTGTAGCCGGTCTCGGCCAGTTCGACGGCCTTCAAGAGGCCCTCGGTGACGGTGGCGCTGATGAGGTGCAGCTTGCAGGTGATGCTGGCGATGAGCATTTCGCCGTCCAGCGTCCACACGCGCACTTCGTCGTTGCGGAAGACCTCGGTGCCGCTCTTCAGCGCGTCCTTGGCGCCGGCGCCGTAGACACTTTCCGGGAAGTGCTGGCGGCAGTAGACCGGCAGCCCGCTGCGCGGCACGTAGGCCTGGCGTGTCGGGCTCCAGCTGCCCTCGGGCGTGTGCACTCCGGTGCGGCCGTCGAAGACCCAGGCCGGCAGCGGCGCCGTGCTCAGCGCCTTGCCGGCGTCGATGTCTTCCTTCACCCAGCCGGCCACCTGCTGCCAGCCCGCTTCCTGCCACAGCTCGAAGGGGCCTTGTTTCATGCCGAAGCCCCAGCGCATCGCGAAGTCGATGTCGCGCGCGCTGTCGGCGATGTCTTCCAGGTGCACGGCGGCGTAGTGGAAGGCGTCGCGCAAGATGGCCCACAGGAACTGCGCCTGCGGGTTCGTCGATTCACGCAACAACTTCAGGCGCTCGGCCGCGGGCTTCTTGAGCATGCGCTCGACGATGGCCTCGGCCTTGCCGCCGGCCGGAACGTAATCGGCCTTGGTCGGGTCCAGCCGCAGGATGTCCTTGCCGACCTTCTTGAAGAAGCCGGCGCCGGTCTTCTGGCCCAGGGCGCCCTTCTCGATCAAGGCCTTCAGCACCGGCGGCGTGGCGTAGATCGGGAAAAACGGGTCAGGCGTAGCCTTCCCGTCCCCGAGGTTGTCCTGCAACGTCTTGATGACGTGGGCCATGGTGTCGAGGCCCACCACGTCGGCGGTGCGGAAGGTGCCGCTGCTGGCGCGGCCCAGCTTCTTGCCGGTGAGGTCGTCGACGACGTCGAAGGACAGGCCATAGGTCTCGGCCTCCTTCATCGTCGCCAGCATGCCGGCGATGCCGACGCGGTTGGCGATGAAGTTGGGCGTGTCCTTGGCGCGCACGACGCTCTTGCCCAGTGCGGTGGTGACGAAGGCTTCGAGATCGTCGAGCACGTCGGGGGCCGTCGTCGGCGTGTTGATCAGCTCCACCAGCGCCATGTAGCGCGGCGGGTTGAAGAAGTGGATGCCGCAGAAGCGCGGCTTGATGCTGTCGGGCAGCACCTCGCTCAGCTTCGTGATCGACAACCCCGAGGTGTTGCTGGCCACTATGGCCGACGGCGCCAGGCTCGAGGCGATCTTCTGGTAGAGGTCGAGCTTCCAGTCCATGCGCTCGGCGATGGCCTCGATGACGAGGTCGCATTCACCCAGCAGCGCCAGATGCTCCTCGTAGTTGGCCTGTTCGATGCGCGCGGCATCTTCCGGCACGCCCAGCGGCGCGGGCTTGAGCTTCTTCAGCCCTTCCACCGCACGCGTGACGATGCCGTTCTTGGGCCCTTCCTTGGCGGGCAGGTCGAACAGCACGACCGACACCTTGCAGTTGACGAGGTGGGCGGCAATCTGCGCGCCCATGACGCCGGCGCCGAGCACGGCGACCTTGCGGACTTGGAATCTATTCACGGTGTCTCCTTGAGGGAGGTTGTTCGGCCCGGGGCCGCTGTGGCCCCCGGGTCGGCGGGGAAAGTCAGAACAGGGCTTCGTCCATCGCCATCAGCGGCGCCACGCCGCTGCGCGCGGTGCGGATGAGGCCGGCCGTTTCCGGCAGCAGCTTGGCAAAGTAGAAGCGCGCAGTGTGCAGCTTGGCGGTGTAGAAGGGGTCGCCGCCTTCACCCTGGGCCGCTTGCTTGGCCAGCGCCAGCTTGGCCATGCGGGCCCAGAAATAGGCGAAAACCAGGTGGCCGCAGATGCGCAGGTAGTCCACCGCCGCGCCGCCCACCTCGTCGGCGTTGGCAAAGGCCTTCATGCCGAGTTCGGCGGTCAGCTTGGTGACCTTGTCGCCCAGGTCGGCCAGCGGGTTGACGAACTCCTGCATCGCTTCGTTGGTGCCTTCTTCCTCGACGAACTCGGTGATGTGGCGGCCGAAGGCCTTCAGCTTCGCGCCGTTGTCGCCCAGCACCTTGCGGCCCAGCAGGTCCAGCGACTGGATGGTGTTGGTGCCCTCGTAGATCATGTTGATGCGGGCATCGCGCACGAACTGCTCGACGCCCCATTCCTTGACGTAGCCGTGGCCGCCGAAAACCTGCATGCAGTGGCTGGTGGCGATCCAGGCGTTGTCGGTGAGGAAGGCCTTGACGATGGGCGTCAGCAGCGCCACCTCGTCGGCGCAGGCCTTGCGCTCGTCATCGTCGTCGGTGCTCAGCTCCTTGTCGATGAGCAGCGCGATGTAGACGGCCAGCGCGCGCCCGCCTTCGGCGTAGGCGCGCGCGGTGAGCAGCATCTTGCGCACGTCGGGGTGCACGATGATGGTGTCGGCCGGCTGGTCGGGCTGCTTGGGGCCGGTCAGGCTGCGCATCTGGCGGCGGTCCTTCGCGTAGGCCGCGGCGTTCTGGTAGGCCACTTCGGTCAGCCCCAGGCCCTGGTTGCCGACGCCCAGGCGCGCGGCGTTCATCATCACGAACATCGCCGCCAGGCCCTTGTGCGGCTGGCCGACCAGCGTGCCTTCGGCGCCGTCGAGCATCATCTGGCAGGTGGCACTGCCGTTGATGCCCATCTTGTGTTCGAGCCCGCTGCAGAAAATGGGGTTGCGCTCGCCCAGGCTGCCGTCGGCCTTGACCTTGAACTTGGGCACGACGAAGAGGCTGATGCCCTTGCTGCCGGCGGGCGCGTCGGGAAGACGGGCCAGCACCAGGTGCGCGATGTTGGCCACCAGGTTGTGTTCACCGGCGCTGATGAAGATCTTCTGCCCGGTCAGCGCATAGGTGCCCTCGGGCGCTCCGACCACGGGTTCGGCCTTGGTGCGCAGCATGCCGAGGTCGGTGCCGCAGTGCGGTTCGGTCAGGCACATCGTGCCCGTCCATTCGCCGCTGCTCAGCCTGGGCAGGTAGGTGGTCTTCTGCACTTCGGTGCCGTGCGCATGCAGGCACTCGTAGGCGCCGTGCGACAGGCCGGGGTACATCGTCCACGACTGGTTGGCGCTGTTCAGCATCTCGTACAGGCACTGGTTCATCACGTGCGGCAGACCCTGGCCGCCGTAGGCCGGGTCGGTGCTCAGCGCGGGCCAGCCACCTTCGACGTAGCGTGCATAGGCGTCCTTGAAACCGGAGGGCGGTTGCACCTCGTGGGTGGTCTTGTCGAGCGTGCAGCCCTCGGCGTCGCCGCTGACGTTGAGCGGAAACACCACCTCGGCAGCGAACTTGCCGCCTTCTTCGAGCACGGCATTGATGGTGTCGACATCGATCTCGGCGTGCCGGGGCAGCAGCTTCAGCTCGTCGGCGACATTGAACAGCTCGTGCAGCACAAATTGCATGTCGCGCAGGGGCGGGTTGTAGACGGGCATGGTGAGCTCCTGGACAAGTGCGGATGGATGGGCGTTCAGCGCCGCCCGCGCTTGCGCGCGGCAGGCGGGGAGGCTGCGGCGGGCGGTGCGCCGGCTTCCTGTGCGTAGTGGGAGAGCGTGCGTTCAAAACCGGCACTGGCGCGGTCTAGCGCGCCCGGCGTGCGCAGGAAGCGCGCGTCGTGGTGCAGCGCCAGGATCAGGCCGTGCAGCTCGAACAGCATCTGCGTCGGTTCGGTCTCGGCACGCAGCTGGCCTTCGGCCATGGCCAGCCGGATGGCGCGTTCCAGCGCCGCATGCCAGGCACGCACCATCGACACCAGCGCGTCGCGCACCGGGCCCGGGCGGTCGTCGAACTCGACGGCGCCGCTGATGTAGATGCAGCCCGAGTCGAGTTCCACCGAGACGCGGCGGATCCAGCGCTCGAACAGTGCGCGCAGCCGGGGCAGGCCGCGCGGCTCGCGGATCGCGGGCACGAAGACCTCTTCCTCGAAACGTGCGTGATATTCGCGGATGACCGAGATTTGCAGTTCCTCGCGCGAGCCGAAGTGGGCGAAGACGCCCGACTTGCTCATCTGCATGACCTCGGCCAGCGCGCCTATCGACAAGCCCTCCAGGCCCATGTGCGAAGCCAGGCTCAGCGCCGCGTCCAGGATGGCGGCACGCGTCTGCTGGCCCTTGTGCAAGGCGCGGGCGGCACTGCGGGGCGTAACGGCGGCGGAGTTTTCGGAAGTGGCGGCCATGAGTGCGGGCATGCAGACGGGCATGCAGACGGGCATGCAGACGGGCATGCAGACGGGCAGAAATCGAACGATCGTTCTATTTTGCCGACTTCGGCGGCGCCAGCGGGCTCAAGAACGCACGATTTTTAGGGCGACGGTCCTAGAAACCACCCGCGCGGCTGCCCTGCCGAGGGCGCCGGCGCTGCGCCGCAGGCGGTGTCGGCAGGCGCGTCACTGAAGCTTCACCGCAGATCGTTTACGCTAAAGGCCATGGACGTGCTGCAGCTCGATATCTCGGGCCGCCCCCAAGCGTGGATCAGCCCGCGCGAAGCGGCGGTGCTGTACGCCAGCGACGCCGTTGCGTGGACGCTGGGGATGGCCTTTCACGTGCTGCGCGGCGGCGTGCAGCGCGCCACGGGTCTGCAGTCGCGCATCGAGGTGCACCCCATCGTCGCCGTGCGCGGCGCGGTGCCCAGCCGGGCTTGGCGGCAGACGCCGGCGCTGTCCAACCCCAAACTTTTTGTGCGCGACCGCGGCATCTGCGCCTACTGCGGCCACCGCTTCGCCTTCGACGACCTGACGCGCGAGCACATCGCGCCCGTCTCGCGCGGCGGCAGCGACAGCTGGATGAACTGCATCACCGCCTGCCGCGCCTGCAACGGCCACAAGGGCAACCGCATGCCCGAAGAGGCGCACATGACACTGCTCTACCTGCCCTACGTGCCCAGCCTGCACGAGGACATGATCCTGCGCGGCCGGCGCATCGTTGTCGACCAGATGGATTTCCTGCTCGCCAGCGTGCCGCGCAGCTCGCGCCTGCACGGCTGAAGCGGAGGCCGGCGAACGGGCGCAGAATTTCGCTTGCGCGCCATCAAACCGGCGCCGGAACTTCGCCGGCCCCGGCAGGCTCCACCGCTTTGACTGCCCACTTCGATGCGCGCGTCTGCGTGCCGGTCCTTGTCCTTTTCGGAGACTTCCATGAACCGCCTGCTCGTCCGCAGCACCGCCCTGGCCTCGATGCTGGCGCTGGCCGCCTGCTCCACCACCAGTCCCGACGTCGTCAGCCGCAACGAGGCGCAGCGTCTGTCCACCGTCGTCGACGCCGTGGTGCTGAATTCGCGCCCGGTGGTCGTCGATGGCCAGCAGAGCGGCATCGGCGCGGCGGCTGGCGGCGTGGCCGGCGGCATGGCTGGCTCCAGCGTCGGCGGCAGCCGCGAAGCCGTTGTCGTCGGCATCATCGGCGCCGTGGTCGGTGGCGTGATCGGCAATGCCGTCGAACGCAGCACGACACGCGAGGACGCGGTCGAGATCCTGCTGCAGCTGAAGAACGGCGACCGCAGGTCCGTCGTGCAGGCCAAGGCGGCCGAGACCTTCAACCCGGGCGACGCGGTGATCCTGGTCAGCACCGGCGGCCGCGTGCGCGTGACCAAGGCGCCCGCGGTGACGGCGCCAGACCCGACGCCCGCGCGCTAGTCCAGAAGTCGCCGGCGGCGCCCCGCTCCATCCTCATCCAGAGGGCGTCGCGCACCTGCTGCGGCACGGGCCGGCGCCGACCCTCGCCCTCAGCGCGGGCCAGTGCGCAGCAGGCGCTCGGCCGCCGGCACGTTGTCGTCGCCGTCGAGTTCCATCGCCACCTGGGTACACACGGCACGGCACAGCGTGGCCACGCGCTCGCTTTGCAGGCGGTAGTAGATCTGGGTGCCCTCGCGGCGGCGCCCGAGCACGCCGGCGCGGTAGAGCGTGGCCAGGTGCTGCGACATGTTGGGCTGCGTGGTGTCGATCTGCGCCAGCAGGTCGGACACATTGCGTTCGCCGTTGCACACGGCGCTGATGATCTTCAGCCGCACCGGCGTCGACAGCAGGCCGAAGAGCTCGGCGGCGGTCTCGAAGACCGAGTCCTCTTGCTCGCGATCACTGGCCACGGCACCCTCGCGAAGTTCGTCTTGACGCATCACTGTATCAGCAAGCGCCGATGTGCCGCCGGCGGCCTTGTCGGCTCATTTGAACCGGTAGTGGTCGCGGTTGAGCACCGCCGACACCGAGGTCACCTCGTCGGGAAACAAGGTCAGGTTCAGTTCCAGGTTGCACTGCTCGACCATGCCGCGCAGCGCGGACGGCGTGTTGACGCGCCCGCGCGGCCGGTAGAGGGCCGAAGCGTCGCCACCGGCCTTGCGCGCGTGGCACTCGTCGCACTTGTGCTCGCGAATGAGCTTTTCGCCCTGTGCCAGGTCGGCCTCGCGGAACAGTGCCGCGGCGCTGCCTGCGGGCTCGGCTGCCGCAGCGAGCGCGCCAGCCGCCAGCAGGCCTGCGCACAGCAGCGCCGCGACGGCCGCCCGGCCGGGCCCGGAAAACGCGGCGTGTGGGATGTCCACCGTGTTTACTTCGCGCCGCCCAGGATCCAGGCGGCCAGGGTCTTGATGTCGGCGTCGCTGAGCGCCGCCTGAGCTGGCATCGGCACCGGGCCCCACTTGCCGGCGCCGCCGGCCTTGATGCTGGCGGCCACGGCCTCGGCCGCGTCCTTCTGGCCGGCGTACTTCTTGGCCACGTCATGGTAGGACGGGCCGACGATCTTCTTGTCGACGGCATGGCAGGCGGTGCAGGTACTTTTCTGCGCCAGCGCCAGGTTGGCATGGGCGGGCAGGCCGGCGACAGTGGCGGCCACGGTGAACAGCAGGGGGAACAGCTTCATGGGGGCTCCGGGGGGCATCACGGGGAGAAACGCTGGGAAAAGTGCTGGGAAGAGTGCTCGGAAGAGTGCCGGGAAGAGTGCTGGGAAAAGCGCAGGGCAACGGGCGTACGCTCAATAAGCGAATGATGATATTCGTCGCAGCGGATGCTGAACCCCGGGAAAGCCCGCACCCCAGGCTCTTGCGCGGCCGCCCCTGACGCGAGATGCGCCGCGGCACGCGGCGACAATCTGCGCATGGGTGACATCGATCTGGGCGGCATGGCAGCGCACGTGCTGTGGGCGTCGTTTGCGCTGGCCGTCGTGTTCGGCGCGCTGGCGCAGCGCACGCATTTCTGCACCATGGGCGCTATTGCCGATGTCGTGAACATCGGCGACTGGGCGCGGGCCCGCATGTGGGCGCTGGCCATCGCGGTGGCGGTGCTGGGCTTCAACGCCATGGTCGCGCTGGGCTGGATCGAGGCCCGCAATTCGGTCTACGCCGCGCCGCGCCTGCTGTGGCTGTCGTCGCTGGTGGGTGGCGCGCTGTTCGGCTTCGGCATGGTGCTGGCTTCGGGCTGCGGCAGCAAGAACCTGGTGCGCCTGGGCGGCGGCAACCTGAAGTCGCTGGTGGTGCTGGGGGTGCTGGCCGTCACCGCTTTCGCGACACTGCGCGGCATCACCGCGGTGCTGCGCGTGAATACGGTCGAACGGGTTTTTGTCGACCTGCCGCCAGGGCAGGACCTGCCGTCGCTGGCCGCGGCCGCTTTCGACCTGGGCACGCCGGCGGCGGCGGCGCTGCTGGGCGTGGCGGTGGCGGCAGCACTGCTGGCCTGGGTGCTGGCACGACCCGAGGGCCGCAGCGCCGAGGTACTGGCGGGCGGCATCGGCATCGGCGCCGTGGTGGCGGCCACCTGGTGGGTATCGGGCCACCTGGGCTTCGTGCCCGAAGACCCGAACACGCTCGAGCCGGCCTTCCTGGCCACCAACTCCCGGCGCATGGAATCGCTGAGCATGGTGGCGCCGGTGGCTTATGCGCTGGACTGGCTGCTCTTTTTCAGCGACCAGGCCAAGGTGCTGACGCTGGGCATCGTCACCGTGGCCGGCGTGGCCGTGGGGGCAGCGGCCATGGCACTGGCCGATGGCAGCTTCCGCTGGGAAGGTTTCGGTGGCGTCGAAGACGTGGCCAACCACCTCGTGGGTGCCAGCTGCATGGGCGTGGGCGGCGTCATCGCGCTGGGCTGCACCGTGGGCCAGGGGCTGTCGGGTGTGTCGACCCTGTCGCTGGGCAGCCTGCTGGCGCTGGCCGCCATCGTCGCCGGTGCCGTGGCGGCGTTGCGTTACCAGGCGTGGCGCATGGAACAGCTGGTCTAGCGCTTCAGCGCCAGGCGGGCGAGGTCCATCACGTCATCCTCGGCCATCTCGCCTGGAATGCACTGCAGCAGCTGGCCGCCGGCGCCCACGGTGCAGGTCATCGGGATGACGCGGCGCGGCGTGAAGCGCGGCCGCAACTGGCCGCCGTCGAGCACCACCGGGAATCGGTAGCCGTGGCGGCGCAGGTACTGCTGCACCGCGGCCACGTCGCGGTCCAGCGCGACGCTCAGGATGCGCAGACGCGCCGGGTCGAGCGTGCGGTGGAGCTGCTCGATGCGGCCGTTGTGGCGCTCGCAGAAGGCGCAGTAGGTGGCCCAGAACACCACCACCAGCGGCACACCCTTCCAGCCCGCGGGGTCGACGGCACGGCCGTCCGGCGCCACCAGGGCCGGCCAGTCGATGGCGGCACCGGGCAGCGGCGATGCGGTAGCCGCAGCAGCCCAGCCCGCACCCGCGGCAGCGGGCAGCGCACGCAGCCAGCGGCGGCGTGTCCAGCCCGTCGGCATGGCGGCGTCAGTCTTCACTTGGCCTGCTGCTCCATCAGCAGGTAGGTGTTGTAGGCGTTCATGCGGTTGGCGGCGCGGAACAGCGGCAGCTGCGCGTAGCGGCTCCAGTCGGCCCGCATGTAGGCTTCCTCGAAGGGCTCCAGGTTGGCGGCCGCCTCGCCCATGCTCTTGCGCAGGAAGACCAGGTAATCGCGTGTCATCGCAAGGTCGGGCAGCGGGTCGGAGGAGACGGGCCCGTGGCCGGGCACGATGAGCGTGGGCTTCAGCGCAATGAGGCCGCCGAGGGCGGCTATCCAGCCCCGGCTGTCGGCCTGACCGACGAAGGGGATGCGGCCGCGGAAGACCAGATCGCCGGCGAACAGCACCTGCGCACGCTCGGCGAAGACCACCAGGTCCTCGGGCGTGTGCGCCGGGCCGGCGTGGCGGACGTGCAGGCGCTCGCCGCCGAGTTCGATCACGGTGTCGGCGTCGATCCAGCGGTCGGCCGGCACCAACACCGTCTTGTCGTCGATCCAGGGGAAGAGTTCCTCGCGGCTGGCCTCGAGCCGGCGCTGCGCGGTGTCGGAGTTCAGGTATTCGCGCCCCGCGCGGTGCGCCACCACCGTGGCGCCGGCGGCTTTCAGCACCTGCAGGCCGTAGATGTGGTCGGCGTGGTAGTGGGTGACGATGGCGTAGCGCACCGGCTGCGCCGTGACGCCGCGGATCGCCTGCAGCAGTTCCTCGGCCAGCGCTGGCGAGCCCAGCGCATCGATGACGACCACGCCCTCGCCGGTGACGATGAAGGCCGCGTTCGAGATGAAGTTGCGGTTGGCGGCAGACCCGAGCGCGGCCTCGCCCTGCACAAACCACACACCCGGCGCCACCTCGCGCGGCTGCAGCGGGGCCGCCTGCGTCAGGCCCAGCCCGAGCAGCGCGCAGCAGAGCAGAAGCACGCGCTTCACGTAGGGATTACGTTGAATTTGCATACACCAATATAAGCCCAGAATGAGCTTCAGGCCAAGGGCAGAATCCAGGCCGGACGAGCACTCACCAAACGCACAGGAGATACACCGATGAACCGTTCGATGTTGGCCGCGACGCTGGCCCTGGTGGCCGCGCCGTCGGCTGCGCTGGCGCAAGACGCCCACCTGGCCCGCAACCTGGCCGCCACCTGCGCCAACTGCCACGGCACCAACGGCCAGGCCGTGGGCGACATGAAGCCGCTGGCCGGCGTGTCGGCGGCGAAGATCGTCGCGATGGTGGCCGACTTCAAGTCGGGCAACCAGCCCGCGACCATCATGCACCAGATCGCCAAGGGCTACACCGACGACCAGATCAAGCTGGTGGCGGGCTATTTCGCCGCCCAGAAGCCGACGAAGTGAGCACGGAGAAATCACCATGAACAAGCTCAAGCATCCTCTCGAACTCTCGCGTCGCCGCGTGCTGGCTGCAGGCGCCGCGCTCGGCGGCCTGGCGCTGGCGGGCTGCGCCAGCACCGCTTCGGGCCCTTCGATAGGCCGCGTCGTCGTCGTCGGCGGCGGCTTCGGCGGCGCCACTGCGGCGCGCTACCTGCGCCTGTGGGGCGGCAACGTCGACGTCACGCTGGTCGAGCGCAATGCCGAGTTCATCTCCTGCCCGATGTCCAACCTGGTGGTCGGCGGCTACAAGCAGATGGCCGACATCACGCGCGGCTACGGCGGCCTGAAGGCGCTGGGCGTCAAGCTCGTGCAGGGCGAAGTCGTGGCCATTGACGCGACGGCGAAGAAGGTGCGGCTGGCCAGCGGCGGCGAACTGGCCTACGACCGCCTCATCGTGTCGCCGGGCATCGACTTCATGAACGAGCAGATCGGCGGCCTGGCCGCTGCGCTGGACAGCGGCAGCGTCGTGCACAGCTGGAAGGCCGGCCCGCAGACCGTGGCGCTGCGCAAGAAGCTGGTGGACATGGCCGATGGCGGCGTCTACGCGCTCAGCATCCCCAAGGTGCCCTACCGCTGCCCGCCCGGGCCCTACGAGCGCGTTTGCATGGTGGCCAGCTACCTGAAGGAGAACAAGCCCCGGTCCAAGGTGCTGGTGCTGGACGCCAACCCCGAGATCCAGTCGAAGAAAGCGCTGTTCGAACGCGCCTTTGCGCAGCACTACAAGGGCATCATCGAGTACCGCCCGAACGCCGAGCTCAAGGAAGTGTCGGGCGGCGTGGCCAAGCTCGAGTTCGAGGACGTCAAGGCCGACGTGCTGAACGTCGTGCCGCCGCAGCGCGCCGGCGACCTGGCGCGCACCGCGGGGCTGGTCAACATCAACAACCGCTGGGTCGGCGTGAACTGGCAGACGATGGAGTCCACCGCGCTGCCCGGCGTGCACGTACTGGGTGACGCCACCTTCTCGGCGCCGGCGATGCCCAAGTCGGGCCACATGGCCAACCAGCACGCCAAGGTGGCGGCCGCGGCCATCATTCAGCTGCTGAAGGGCGAGGCGGTGAGCGCCACGCCGGTGGTGATGAACACCTGCTACAGCTTCGTTACGGCCAAGGACGTGGTCCACGTCGCTTCGGTGCACCAGTACGACGCCACCGAGAAAACCTTCAAGGCGGTGCCCGGCTCGGGTGGCGTCTCGGCCGGTGCCAACCAGATCGAGGGCCGCTACGCCCTGTCGTGGGCCGACAACATCTGGAACGACATGCTGGCCTGAAGTCGGCCAGGAGTGCCGGGGGTCCGGCATTCCCAAGCGGAAGCCGCGGAACCGGCTCCGCCGGGCCGTTGGGTTCGCCCCCTTGATGGGGAGCGCCGCAGGCGCTTCGGGGGTGGGCCTATTTCAATCCGCTGAGGTAGGCGGCCACGCTCTTCAGCTCAAGTTCACTCAGCTTGCTGGCGATGCCGTGCATCACCGCGTTGTCGTTGGTGCGCTCGCGCCGGTTGAAGGACCGGAGCTGGTTCTCGGTGTACTGCGCATGCTGGCCGGCCAGCCGCGGCAAGGTCTCGCTGCCATGACCGTTGGCGCCGTGGCAGGTGGCGCACGAGGCCACGCCGGTGTAGGGGTTGCCACGCAGGTAGATGAAGCGGCCCACCTGCGCAAGTTCCGGGTCTTCGACGGTGTGGCCCATGGTCGGGCGGCTGGCAAAAAATTCGCCGAGCGACTTGAAGTCGGCCGGGCTCAGGCCTTCCACCATCGGCTGCATCGTCGTGCTCTTGCGCTTGCCCGCCTTGTAGTCGCCAAGCTGACGCACAACGTAGCCGGCGTTCTGCCCCGCCAGCCGCGGGAAGGCCGGGCTAGAGCTTTCGCCGTCGGCGCCGTGGCAGATGAAACACTTGCCCGAGACGATCTCCTCGGCACGCGCCGGGTCGGCCTGGGCAACGAAGGGCAGCGCGGCCAGGACCAGCGCCGGCAAGGTGCGGATGGCGGACAGGCGGCTGATGCGGCTCACGGGCGAAAACTCCTCGAGATCGGGCTGCGGAAGCTGGCCGGCACGGCCTGATCGGCGGGCACCGCGGCAGGGGTCTGGTCGACGAGACGGTCGGTCACGGCGGCGGCGATCCACATCGCGAACAGCGTGACCCACGACGTGGCGGTGAACACCGCCGCGCCCGACAGCCCAGCGCCCACCGCACAGCCGCCGGCCAGCATGCCACCGAAGCCCATGCTCATGGCACCGGCGATGTAGCGGCGCATGCTGGCGCCGCCCTGGAAACCTTCGAGCTTGAGCTCGCCGAACAGCATTGCGGCGAGGAAGGCACCAAGGAAGACGCCGGGCACGAGGCCGAAGTCGAAGGTCCAGGGTTTGTCGCTGACGAAGAGCACGCGGCTCAGCACCTCGGCCGAGGGGCCGGTGAAGCTGAGCGCCTGGATGGGGTGCGGGTCGAAGGATACGGTCGACACCGCATACGTGAACCACCAGGCCGATGCGATGGCCAGCCCGACGCCGATCGCCCCGGCCCAGCCCCAGATCGGCACCTTCTGGCGCCGCGCCCAGAAGATGGCCGCCGCCAGCCATACCAGCGCGAAGGCCAGCGCACCGGCGTGGCCGATGCCGGTACGCGCGATGAGGTCGCGTGCGCTGCCACCCTCGATGGTCCACCACGACGAGATGGCATTGCGCAGCGGGGACAGCGCACCGGTCAGCGAAGCCTGCGCCGTCACCGCGAACACCAGGCCCGAGATCAGCGAACGCAGGTTGCCCTGCGCCGCCAGCACCAGCAGGCGGCTGGAGCAGCCCCGCGCCAGGATCATGCCCATGCCGAAGAGCGCGCCGCCGAAGGCGGCACCCGAGAGGCTGCCGCGGGTGGCGATCTGGCGCGCATTGCTGGCGTCGAACCAGCCCAACAGCGCCAGCACCTGCGTCGCACCCACGGCGGTGGCAAAGGCGAACAGCCACACCGTCAGCTTGCCGCCCAACTGGTTGCGCGCGAACTCGATGACGGCCGAGCGCAGGCAGAAGCGCGAACGCTGCGCCATGAAGCCGAAGACGATGCCGATGAGCAGCGCGCCGGCGGCCAGCGTGCCCGGCTCGCCCCAGCGTTCGACCAGCGCGCCCAGAACCACGGTCAGGGCTTGATGTAGGCCGCGCCCTGCTTCTGCAGCTTGGCGACGCGCACCACGCCCGAAGGGGTGAACTCGGCTTCCTGGATGAACTGCTCCTTCTTCAGGTTGCGGTTCTTCAGCGTGATCTCGCAGATCTCGAACGTCACACCGCGCGCCTTCAGCGCCCCCACCAGGGGTGCGTACTCGGTGCCATTGGCCGCCTTGGCACCTTCCATCAGCATGTCCACGCCTTCGGCGTGCGTCACGGCGGTGAGCTTGGCCGCCGGGTCGACGTCGAGGTGGTTGCGCATGTTGCGCAGGCCCTTGAGGCCCTGCGCAGCGGCGTTGTCGAAGTGGTAGACGACCTTGTCCTGCGCCCAGGTGGCGCCGGCGGCAAGCACGAGAGTGGTGATGGCGATGAAACGGGCAATGCGCATGGCTGTCTCCGGAGGTCGTGGTGGTGAGGAGGGCCCGCGCGCAACGGCGGCAGGCAGAGCGATATCGTGGGCCAGCAGCTCCAAGCCTGCAAGAAAGGTCAACCCTGGTTGTCAGGCCCGGGCGATGCCCGGGTTGCCCTGCGTGCCCACCAGCGTGGGCGCGTTGATGCGGCGGGCCTTCACGTGGCCGCCCTGCGCCTTCAGCCAGGTCTCGACGTGCTCCCACACCGGCTTCACGCCGGGCAGGCTCTTGGCTTCTTCCGACACCGGCGCCCAGCCCGCCACCTTGTACTTCTTGCCGGACTCGATGGGCTTGCCCTTCAGGCGCATGTCGCTGATGCGGCCGCCCATCCTGCCGCCCGGCGTCATCGTGTAGGTCAGTCCGCCCACGCGCACCATGTCGCCGCCCTGCTGGTAGTAGGGGTCCGGGTTGAAGAGGTTGTCGGCCACGTCTTCCAGCACCGTCTTGATGGTCTCGCCGCTCATCTCGGTGAGCGTGGCGTAGGGGTAGGTGATAGCCACCTGGTCCATCATCAGTTCACGCGTGATGACGTCGCCCGGCAGCAGGCTGGTGCCCCAGCGGAAGCCCGGGCTGAAAGCCATGTCGGCGCCCTGCGTGTCCATCAGCGCATCGCACAGCAGCTGGTCCCAGCTGCCGTTGAAGTTGCCGCGGCGGTAGAGCAGCCCGTCGGTGACGGCCAGCTTCTCGTTCAGCTTGTCGAGGTAGGGCGCGCGCACCTTCGTGATCAGCGCGTCCATCTCCGCGTCGGCCTGCAGTTGATTGGCAAACACCGGCAGCAGGCGGTAGCGGTAGTCGGCCACCTTGCCGTCCTTGACGTCGAAATCCATCACGCCCAGGAACTTGCTGTTGCTGCCGGCGTTGGTGACCAGTGTCGTGCCGCCGGCGTTCTTCACGGGAATGGCCACGGGCACGCCGTCGTGCGTGTGGCCGCCGAAGATGGCATCGATGCCGCGCACGCGGCTGGCCATCTTCAGGTCGACGTCCATGCCGTTGTGCGACAGCACGACGACGAGCCTGGCGCCCTTGGCCCGCGCCTCGTCGACCACCTTCTGCATGTTTTCGTCCTGGATGCCGAAGGCCCAGTCGGCGACCATGTAGCGTGGGTTCGCGATCGGCGTGTACGGAAATGCCTGGCCGACGATGGCCACCGACACGCCGTTGATCTCGCGCAGGGTGTAAGGCTTGAACACCGGGTCGCCGAAGTCGTTGGTCTTGACGTTCTGGGCCACGAAGTCGATCTTGCCGGCGAAGTCCTTCTCGATGATTTCCTTCACGCGCTCCATGCCGTAGGTGAACTCCCAGTGGCCGGTCATCACGTCCACGCCCAGCAGCTTGCAGGCGTCGACCATGTCCTGCGCGTTGGTCCAGAGCGAGGTGGCCGAACCCTGCCAGGTGTCGCCGCCGTCGAGCAGCAGCGCGCCGGGGCGGCTGGCCTTCATCTTCTTCACCAGCGTGGCCAGGTGCGCGAAACCGCCCACCTTGCCGTAGCGGCGCGAGGCCTTCTCGAAGTCGATGTAGGTGTAGGCATGCGCCGTCGGGCTGCCCGGGCGCACGCCTGCCTTCTTCAGCAGGTGCTCGCCCACCAGGTGCGGCAGTTGGCCCTGCATGCCGCCAATGCCCAGGTTGACGCTGGGTTCACGGAAATAAATGGGCTTCAACTGCGCGTGGCAGTCGGTCATGTGCAGCAGCGAGACGTTGCCGAAGGTCGGCACGTCGTACAGCCCCGCCTGCGCCGTGGCGGCGTCGGCGTCGGCGTACTTGCCCAGGGCCAGGCCGGCAGCAGAGGCCGAAGCCAGAACCTGGAGGAAGTCGCGCTTTGAAAGATTCATGATTCAGCAATCAACGATATGTACGGGGCAAAAGAGCCCGCACAGGGCGGGCTCGTGAAACGGCTTACTGGTTGACCGGCGACTTCGGGTCGAGCAGCAACGCCATCACGTCGCGGATCTGCTGTTCGTTCATCAGCTTCATGTGGCCCATGCGCGGCATGTTGGAGCAAGCCGAGTAGGCCTTGCTGTTCCAGAGCTTGCCCCAGGTGTACTGCACGATGTTCGCCGAAGCGGGGTCGGCCACGTCCTTGACGCCGCGGATCTTGCCGTAGTTCCACAGGCTGGGGCCGATGGTGCCGAAGGAGATTTCCTTGCGGTCGATCTCGTGGCAGTTGTAGCACTGGCCGCCATTGTCCTTCGGGTCGATGCTGGTGTTGTTCCAGGCCATGCCGCGGCCGTCCTGCGCCAGCTTCTCGCCCGCGCGCCAGTCGCCGATGTACTGGCCGCCGGTGGGCCATTTGATGGTGGCCAGCGCCTCGGCTTCGATGCGCTTGGCCACGGCTTCGGCCGGCGGTTTGTCGCTGGAGCAGGCGGCCTGGCCCAGGTCCTGCTGGATGCGGTCGAGCTTGGCAATGCCCTGCTCACGGAACGAGGCCTTCATCATCGCCATGGCCTGGGCGTCGAGTTCGGCGGCGGTGGGCGCAGGCGGCGGCGTGGCGCAGCCGGCCAGCAGGGCCGCGGCGGCGGCGGCCACGGTGGTGAGGAAGATGGTCTTGCTTTGCATGGGATTACTCGCTTCCTCGAAGTTCAGCGCTTGATGGCCGGGGCGATCGACTGCGCGCCCTGGGCATTGACGCCCATGTAGACGCCCAGCGCCACGGTCACGTCGGAGATGAAGCCCGGGTAGGGGAAACGCTGCTGGCGGTAGCAGTCGTTCAGGCGCAACTGCATGCTCCACATCTGGCCGTTGCTCACGCGGTAGGCCGGCCAGGCGGCGAAGCCGATGCCGTCACCCGGGTTCTTGGTCAGCTCGGGCAAGTCCTGCAGGCGTATGCGCTTGCCGGCCTCACCGTGGCAGCTGGCACAAGAGAAGTCCATCGGCCCGCCGCGGAAGAAGAACGCGCGCTTGCCGAGCTCGTAAAAGCGCTTCTCTTCGGCGTGGTTCTGCGGCAGCGCAAAGCGCTGGCCACGCGATTCGGCGGCGATCCAGGTCGCCAGCGCAGTGATGTTGGCCATCTCGCCACGGCCGAAGGGCGTCTTGATCAGCTCGGCCGCATCGAAGCCCTGCAGCGTTTCCATGCAGGTCACCAGGCGCGACTCGACGTCCTGCACCTTGTTGGTGTCGGCGAAGTAGCGCGGCAGCTGCACCCAGGCGCCCTTCACGACGCCTGCGCCCAGACCCAGGTCGCACTTCTGCAGCGTGGCATTCTTCGGCCCGCGCGCCTTCTTCCAGAGGTCCTCGCCCTTGGCCTCGAACAGGTCGGCCGGGTTGCCGTCCTCGAGCATCTTGCGGTACTCGGCAATGCCGTCGGCCGCCGACTTCTGCGCCTGCGCGCCGAAGGACACGGCCAGCGCCAGCGCCGCCGCGATCATGCTGATTGACTTCATCTGTCCACCTTCTTCGAGGGGCCCGCGTCGCGGGCAAGGAAAAGGGGCGTCCAACACGCCCCTCGCGATTCTGCAGCCGGTCAGGACACGGTCGCTTCGTCGGTGCGGCTGTCGCCCTTGTTGTCCTTCCAGGTAATGGCGATCTTGTCGCCCGCCTTCGCGCCCTTGACGTTGAACTGCAGGAAGGGGTTCTTCGAGACCGAAGGGCCCCACTCGGCCGTCATCACGGGCTTGCCGTTGTGGGCGGCGCTGACTTCCTGGATGAACCAGGCCGGGATGACCTTGCCGGAAGAGTCCTTGCGCTGGCCGGTCTCCATCTCGTGGCTCATCAGAACGCGGACGGTGGTCTTGTCGCCGGCGGCTTGGGCGCGGATGCGCATCGGGTCTGCCATGGTGTTTCTCCTAGATGTTGCTGTGCGGTGCGGGGAATGGGACGTGTGGCCGATCAGCCGCCGCAGCCCCCGAGCGTGACCTTGACTTCCTTGCCGGCGAACAAGACTTTGCCATCGGCCATCATGGCCACGGCGTAGACGTTGGACGACTGGCCCATCTTGACGCGGGTCGAGAAGTTGGCGTCGACCGCATCGGTGACATTGAACATCGCCGACAGCACGCTGGGGTTCTTTTCGACCAGCAGCAACAGGCGCTTGGCGCCTGGCAGTGCGGTCGACACGCCGATCGGGACGACGGCGCCGTTTTCGGCGATGTCGGGGCCGGTGATGACCACGTCCTTGCTCTCGACAGGCGCGCTGCCGCCGAGCATCTTGACCAGTTCGGCCATCGTCTTGACCTCGAAGGCGGGGGCGTTGAAAGCCGCCTGGGCCTGGGTGGGCAGCAGCCCGGCAGTGGCCAGCAGGCCGGCGACCGTGGCCGAGTGGGACAGGACTTCGCGGCGGTTGAGCATGGGGAGTCTCCTTGATAAGCGAACGGTAATGGATGAAGGGCGGCCGCCGAGAGCGGGTGAACCCCAGGGGGTACTTCTACTTCTTGGCGCCGGCCGCCAGCCATGCGGCCAGGGTCTTGGCATCGGCCTCGGGAAGGGTCTGCGGCGGCATCGGTATGGGGCCCCAGATGCCCTGGCCGCCGGACCTTATCTTGCCGACGAGATAGGCCTCGGCGTCGGCACGGCTGCCGTGCTTGGCCGCAATCTCCTTGAAGCCCGGGCCGACGATCTTGTTCTCGACGCCATGGCAGGCCGTGCAGGTGTACTTCGCCGCCAAGGCCAGCGCGACGGCACCGGGGCTGGCCGCCGCAGCGGCCGGACGCGGCGCCGCGGTGGCCGCCGCCACCGTGGTCGCTGCCGCTGCCGCGTCGGCGGGGGCCGGGCGGGTGGTGACGGCGCCGCGTTGCGGGCCCACCATGCGCTGCTGCTCGGCGAGGTTGCCCATGTTGTTGCGCGCGAAGTCGGGCAGGAAGGAGGCCACCTTGGGCTCGGCCACGCAGTTCGTCATGCAGGCCGCGACCTTCACGTCGGGCTTGCCGCCATTGCCCATGCCCCTGCCGGGCCAGAGGCCATGGTTGGTGGTCATGCCGTTGCGGTTGGGCAGGCGGCCCTGCGCTTCGGCCATGGATCTGTCGCTGAGCACGAAGCTGTCGGGCAGGACGCTGCCCATGTTCAGCAGGTAGGCCGTGACGGCGTAGACCTCGTCGGTGCTCAGCGACTTGGGCGCGTTCCAGGGCATGGCGCGGTTGATGTAGTCCCACAGCGTCGAGACGGTGGACACCTTCATCAGCGTCGTACGGCCCGGGAAGCTGGCGTCGTTCAGGCGCGCCACGTGCCCGGTCTTGACGTCGTCTGCCGTGGTGCCACCCACCAGCGGCGAGAAGACCTGGTTGCTCTCACCGAAGATGCCGTGGCATGAAGCGCACTTGCCTTCCCACACGTCCTGGCCCTGGGCGACCGAGCCCGAGCCCTTGGGAAGGCCCTTGAAGTCAGGGCGCACGTCGATGTCCCAGGCCTTCAGTTCGGCCGCCGTGGCGCCGCGGCCCACGCCGGGGTAGGCGGTCTGCGCCATCACCACGGTGGCGGCCAGAGACGCCAGCACCGCAGCGGCCAAGCGCGCGACGTGGCGCGCGCCGGTGTTATGACAGCTGGACATTCTTCACCTCGCCACTTTCCTGCACGAGCCACGACTGGATCGAATTGTTGTGGTAAATCGAACGCGAGCCGCGCACCGCACGCAGCTGCTTGTAGTTGGGCTGCACCTGGCCGCCGTCGTCCATCGCGCGGCTTTGCATGATCGTCGGCTTGCCGTCCCAGGCCCAGTCCAGTGAAAAGCGCGTCAGGCACTTGTCCATCACCGGCCCCTGCAGGCGCGCCGACTTCCAGTTGCGGCCGCCGTCGACCGAGACGTCGACGCGCTTGACCTTGCCGCGCCCGCTCCAGGCCAGGCCGCTGATCTGGTAGTAGCCCTTGTCGAGCAGCACCTGCCCGCCCGAGGGCGTGGTGATCACGCTCTTGACCTCCTGCGTGCTGCTGTATTGGCGGTGCAGGCCGCCGGGCATGAGGTCGATGTAGTGGATCGCCTCGTCCTTGGTCGCGTAGGGTTTGTCACCGACCTCGATACGGCGCAGGTACTTGACCCAGCTCACGCCCTGCACACCCGGCACCACCAGGCGCAGCGGGTAGCCGTTCTCGGGCCGCAGCATCTCGCCGTTCTGGCCGTAGGCCACCAGCACCTCGCCGCTCTCAACCATCTCCATCGGGATGGTGCGCGTCAGGCTGGAACCGTCGGCGCCCTCGGCCAGCACGAAGCGGCCGCGCTTGTAGTCGGCTCCAGCCATGTCGAGCAGGATCTTCAGCGGCACGCCGGTGAATTCGCTGCAACTCAGCATGCCGTGCGAGTACTGGCAGGTGGGCACCGCGACGTTGCCCCACTCCATGCCGGTATTGGCGCCGCACTCGATGAAGTGGAAGCGGCTCACCGAGGGCAGGCGCATGATCTCGTCGACGGTGAAGACGAGCGGCTTTTTCATCAGCGTGTCGTCGCTGCCGTTGAGCATCAGGCGGTGCTTGCTGGGGTCGACGTCCCACCAGCCCTGGTGGTGGCGCTCGAAGTGAAGGCCGCTGGGCGTGACGATGCCGAACAGGCTCTGCAGCGGGGCAAACGACACCGAGGACTGTGCCGTCTGGGTCAGGCCCGGGCTGGGACGGCGCTGCACGTTGGCCTCGTACTGCGAGGGCTTGCCGTAGCCGTCGGTGGCCACGGCCAGGCCGAGGCCCTTGGTGTGGGCGGGCAGTTGCAGGATGTGGGGGTCGCCGCCAGAGGCCGGCACCGGGTTGCCCTGGGCCAGCACCGCGGGCGCCGCGGCACCGGCCACGGCCGCGGCGAAGGCGCCGCGCACGAAGTCACGCCGGCCGGCCTTGCCCTCGCGGAAGACGGTGCGCACGCCTGCGCTGTCGATGAAGTTCTCGGGGGCTTTGATCAGGCGACCGGAACGGGGGGTATCTGGGCTCAAAGGGGCTCCTTGCCGGTCCACGAAGAGAATAATTCCGGATATGCGGCTGTACTTATATTAAACCGAGTCCGCAGCGGCGGGTTCAGGGTTTTCCCTTTCACGGCTTGCGCGCCACCAGGCCGGCCAGCGCCGACAGGCCCTGGTGTCGCGCGCCTTCGCTCAGGGCGGCCTCGTACTCGACGAGTTCGACGATCTCCAGGCCGGCAAAGGCCTCGCGCAGCATCGGCGCCGTGTACAGGTGCGACAGGATGCCCGGGCCACCGGTCTTCAGTTCCAGCTGGCGCGGCGTGTAGCCCTGCAGCACCAGCAGGCCGCCAGGCTTCAGCGCGCTGCGCATGGCCGCGAACTGGCGTTCACGCGCCGCCGGGTCGGCGAACTGGATGAAGATGCCGACGACCAGCTCATGGGACTCGGCGGCCCAGTTCCAGTCGTCGCAGCTGGCGACGTGAAAGTCGACGTCGACACCAGCCTCGGCTGCCAGCCGGCGCGCCTTGGCCACCGCCACGTCGCTGAGGTCGAAGGCTTGCACGCGCAAGCCCTGCTGTGCCAGCCAGACGCTGTTGCGCCCTTCCCCGTCGGCCACGCACAGCGCCTGGCCGCGTGTCGGCAGCCTGGCGGCCTGAACGCGCAGGTAGGCGTTGGGTTCACGGCCGAAGTGGTAGTCCTCACCCGCGTAGCGCTGGTTCCAGGTGGCGGCGGCGTCTTGGAAGGTGGGCGTGCTCATGCTGCGCTTCTACCGCGCTTCTACCGCGCTTCAGTTGCCCGGGCCCAGGCCCAGCTTGCGCAGCAGGGTTTCCATCAGGCACCACTTCGTCAGCCCGCTCTGCAGCAGGTTGACGCCGACGAAGGCGGTGAAGGCCAGCCACCATGGGCTGACGAATATCGGGCTGCCGGGGATGCCCAGCGCCAGCGACAGCAGGATGAAAGCGCCGGCGATGACGCGCACGAGTTGCCAGGAAGTCATGGTGTTTCTCCTTGAAGGTCTGAACAGGATGGGGACGGGGACGGGGACGGGGACGGGGGCGGGGCTCAGGCGGCGGCGGCTTCGCCGTCGTCTTCGCCGGTAAGGGCGTGCAGCCGGTTGCGGTAGGCGGCGTAGTAAAGCACCGGGATCACGATCAGCGTCAGCAGCGTGCTGACGAAGATGCCGAAGATCAGCGAGATGGCCAGGCCGTTGAAGATGGGGTCGTCGAGGATGAAAAACGCCCCGAGCATGGCGGCCAGGCCGGTCAGCACGATGGGTTGCGCGCGCGTCACCGCCGAATGCACGATGGCGCGCCGGAACGCGATACCCTCGCGCACCTGCAGGTTGATGAAGTCGACCAGCAGGATGGAGTTGCGCACGATGATGCCGGCCAGCGCAATCATGCCGATCATGCTGGTGGCGGTGTACTGCGCGCCCATCAGCGCGTGGCCCGGCATCACGCCGATGATGGTCAGCGGGATCGGCGCCATGATGATCAGCGGCGTGAGGTAGCTGCCGAACTGCGCCACCACCAGCAGGTAGATCAGCACCAGGCCCACGCCGTAGGCCGCACCCATGTCGCGGAAGGTCTCGTAGGTGATCTGCGATTCGCCGTCCCACTTCAGCGTGTAGTCGCGCAACTGGTCGTCGGGCTGGCTGATGAAGCGCTCCTGCAGCGTGCCGCCGCCCGGCGTGTTGATCTTGTTGATCTCGCCGCGCATCGCGAACATGCCGTAGAGCGGGCTGTCGACGGCGCCGGCCATGTCGGCCACGACAAAATTCACTGGCAGCAGGTCCTTGTGATAGGCGGGCTGCTCGCGCACCGTGTCGCTGACCGTGACCAGTTCGCGTATCGGCACCAGCGCACCGCTGGCCGAGCGCACGGCCAGCTGCAGCAACGTGGCCAGCTCGCCATGGCGTTCGGGCGGCAGCTGCAGCACGACGGGCGCCGGGAACTTGGCACCGTCGTGCAGGTAGGCCACGCTCTCGCCGGCCAGGCCGGCGGCCAGCGTCGTGACGATGGCCTGTTGCGGAACGCCCAGCATCGCAGCCCTGCGGCGGTCCACCAGCAGCAGCGTGCGGGGTGCCGCAGCGATGCTGCTGTCGTCGACGTCGACCACACCAGGCTGCCTTTCGAACACCGCGCGAACGGCCTGGGCCACCTGGCGGCGGCCTTCGGCCTCGGGGCCGTAGATCTCGGCCACGATGGGCGACAGCACCGGCGGCCCCGGCGGCACCTCGACGATCTTCACGTTGGCACCGAAACGCGCGCCAATCTTCTGCAGTTCGGGCCGCACGCGCATGGCCACGGCGTGGCTCTTTTCCTTGCGCTGGTGCTTGTCGACGAGGTTGACCTGCAGGTCACCCACTTCACCCCCGGCGCGCAGGTAATACTGGCGCACCAGGCCGTTGAAATTGATGGGCGCGGCGGTGCCGGCATAGGCCTGGTAGTCGGTGACCTCGGGCACCGTGAGCAGGTGGTCGCCCAACGCGCGCAGCGTGGCCGCGGTGTGCTCCACCGGCGTGCCGGCGGGCATGTCGACGATGACCTGGAACTCGGACTTGTTGTCGAAAGGCAGCATCTTCAGCTGCACGAGCCCGAACACCGGCAGCAGCACCGACAGCCCGATCAACGCCGCGACGCCCAAGCCCAGCAGGCCGCGGTTGCGGCCGCCGCGCTGCGCGTCGAGCAGTGGACGGAAGAGGCGCTCGGCCCAGGGCCCGAGCTTGCCGGCCATGCCCTTGCCGCCTTCGTGCACCGCGTGTTCACCGGCAGGGCCGACCATCGGCGCCGGCACGTGCTTCATCCACAGCCGCGCCAGCCAGGGCGTGACGATGAAGGCGATGGCCAGCGACAGCAGCATGCCCATGCTGGCGTTGATCGGGATCGGGCTCATGTAGGGCCCCATCAGCCCGCTGACGAAGGCCATCGGCAGCAGCGCCGCAATCACCGTCAGGGTGGCCAGAATGGTGGGGCCACCCACCTCGTCCACCGCCGCCGGGATGATCTGCGCCAGCGAGCGGCCGGGGTGGTGGTGCTGGTGGCGATGGATGTTCTCGACCACAACGATGGCGTCGTCGACCAGGATGCCGATGGAGAAGATCAGCGCGAACAGCGACACCCGGTTGAGCGTGAAGCCCCAGGCCCAGCTGGCGAACAGCGTCACCGTCAGCGTCAGGATGACGGCGGTGCCGACGATGGCGGCCTCGCGCCGGCCCAGCGCGAAGAACACCAGCGCCACCACCGCCGTGGTGGCAAAGAGCAATTTCTGGATCAGCTTGATCGCCTTGTCGTTGGCGCTGGCGCCGTAGTTGCGTGTCTCGGCCACGTCGACGTCGCCCGGGATGACGGTGTTGCGCAGCAGCGCCACGCGCGCCATCACGGCGTTGGCCACGTCGATGGCGTTTTCGCCGGCCTTCTTCGTCACCGCAATGGTGACGGCAGGGTGCTCGGTGGCCGGTGCGCCGCCCCTGGCCGCCACGCCGTGCCAGACGTAACGCTGCGCTGGCGGCGCGCCGTCGCGCACGCTGGCCACTTCGCGCAGGAACACCGGCTTGGCATTGCGCACGCCCACCACCAGTTCGGCCACATCGCTGGCCTGCTGCAGGAAGGGGCCGGCCTCCACCGCCACGGCGCGGTTGCCCGCGATCAGTTCGCCCACCGGCAGCCCGAGGTTGGCCGATTGCAGCGCCTGGCGCAGGTCGGCCACCGTCACGCCCACGGCGGCCATGCGCGTCGGGTCGATCTCGACCATCACCGCGCGGCCCGGGCCGCCGATGGTGACGACCTCTCGCGTGCCGGGCACACGCTTGAGTTCAGCTTCCACGCTGTGCGCCACGCGCTCGAGGTCGAACGGGCCCGACAGCGCGGCGCCCGGCTCGCCCTTGCTGAACAGCGTCAGCGTCACGATGGGCACGTCGTCGATGCCCTTGGGCTTGATCAGCGGCTGGCCCACGCCCAGGCCCTTGGGCAGCCAGTCGCCGTTCGAGTTGACGGTGTCGTAGAGGCGCACCAGCGCGTCGGTACGCGGCACGCCCACCTTGAACTGCACGGTGATGACGGCCATGCCCGGGCGCGAGACCGAGGTGATGTGCTCGATGCCGGCGATCTGCGACAGCACCTGCTCGGCCGGGCCGGCCACCATCTGCTCGACGTCCCGCACCGAAGCCCCCGGGAAGGGGATCAGCACGTTGGCCATCGTGACGTTGATCTGCGGCTCTTCCTCGCGCGGCGTCACGCCGACGGCGAACAGGCCCAGCAGCAGCGCCATCAGCGCCAGCAGCGGCGTGATCTGCGCACGCTGGAAGTAGGCCGCGATGCGGCCCGAGACGCCCATCGGGGCGGGATCGCGGGGGGAAGGTGTCGAAGCGGTGGTCATGGCGACTTTCAGCGCACGCGGGCGGCAGCCTGCGGCGTGGTGACCACACGCTCGCCGGCCATCAGCCCGGCCAGCACCTCGACCTGATCACCCTGGCTGCGGCCCAGCCGCACCTGCCGCAGCACGGGCTTGCCGTCGGCGCCGAGCACGTAGACCGCGGTGAGCTCGGCATGCCGCACCACCGCCTGCAGCGGCACCGTCAGGCCGGCCGCCGTGGCGCCGCCGGGACGCAAGCCCGCCGCTGCGCTGCCCGAGGACGCCGACACCGGCAGCCACAGCCGCGCGAACATGCCCGGCACCACGCCGGCCAGCGCCGGCGGCAGCTCGGCGCGCAACTGCACGCTCAGCGTCGCGGCGTCCACCGTGGGCAGCTGCTGCAGGCGCAGCGGCGTCACCCAGGCGGCCGCGGCCGGCAGCCCCGGCAGCTCGGCGCGTGGCATCTGGCCCGCCACCATCTGCTGCGCCACGCTTTGCGGCACGGCCACGGTGATGCGCAGCGCGCCGGGATCGTAGACCGTGGCCAGCGCGCGGCCGGGCAAGGCCATGTCACCCAGTTGCACCGGCAGCTCGCTGAGCACACCGTCGAAGGGCGCCGTCACGACGTGCAGGCCACTCTGCGTGCGCGCCGCGCCGGCCTGCGCCACCTGCGCCTGCATCTGGGCCTGCGTGGCCTTGAACGAGGCATCGGCGCGGTCGAGCGCGGCGGCGCTGATGTAGTTCTGCTGGAAGAGCTGCTGCTGGCGCTGGAAGTCCTTGGCCGCCACGTCGAGCCCGGCGCGCGCCGCGCGCACCTGCGCGTCGCTGGCGGCGGCGTTTTGCTCGGCGGCACGGGCGTCGATGCGCATCAGCACCTGGCCGGCACGCACGCGGTCGCCCACCTGCACCTCGAGCTTGACAATGGCGCCGGCCACCTGCGAGGCCACCACCGTCTGGCGCACCGCCTCGACGACACCGTCGAAACCCAACGTGGTGCGGCCCGCGCCGGCCTGGACCACTACGCTGGGCAGTTCGGCAGCGGCCAGCCAAGCCGGTGCTGCCAGCACGAAAGCGGCCAGCAGGGCCGGGCGGAGCCGGGAGGAACGTAGCGGAAAAAGGCGGAACAGCGTTCGCATCGGAGCTTCCTTGGGAAGGACGCTGCGCGACCGGGTGCGATCGCCACGGCGTCTGCCGTTGATTGATCGATAGTATTTGCGCACACAGCTAATTAGTCAAGTACAATTTTGCGCATCGAGTCGTGAAACGAGGCATCATGACAACCCAGCCGACACCCCCCAGCTGCAGCACGATGGAAAATCTGCCAGACGAAGCGTTGACGCAAGTGGCGGCTTACTTTCAGGCGCTGTCGGAGCCGACCCGGCTGCGCATCCTGAACATGCTGCGCCAGCGCGAGCGCAGCGTTGGTGAGCTGGCACAACTTTGCGGCTTCAGCTCGGCCAACGTCTCGCGCCACCTCAGCCTGCTGACGCAGCACGGCCTGGTGCAGCGTGAAAGCCGGGGCAACAGCGCCTACTACTCGATCGCCGACGCCTCCGTGTACGCGCTGTGTGACCTGGTGTGCGGCACGCTGGCGCGCCAGTTCGAACGCCAGGTGCAGGCCCGGGCGTCATTTACCGTCCCGCCGCCCCCCGTCGACGCGGCCTGAACCCCAGGCCTGCTGCGGCAGTCGGAGGCGACGACAGGGCTCGATTCCCGCGCCCTGCGGCCGATATCCACGGCACGAGGGCTCCGCCAAGCGCTGCGTTCGCGCGGCGGCGCCCTGTCAACCGGAAGACCTGCTGTCGCGCCGCCTCGGCGACACTGACATCGATAGCCGGCGCAGCTGCGTGACGCACATCGAGCAGGCCGGATGGCACCTGTTGGCGATGATCAACGACGTGCTCGACCTGTCGCGGGTCGAGCGCGGCCAGCTCGCCCTTCCTCTCGGCGGCCGGCCTGTGGAGCGATTTGGCGGCGCTGATGTCGCCGCCGGCCCTCCGTCACGGCGCGCAGCTGCGCACGGCCGCGGTGCCGCCGCAGGCCGCCGTGCGCGCCGACCCGGTGCGGCTGAAGCAGGTGCTGAGTAACCTGGTCGGCAATGCCATCAAGTACAACCGCGAAAGTGGCCAGGTCGGCTTCACGGTGACGGCCCACGGCGAGCGCTGGCGGCTGCGCTTCGACGACACCGGCACCGGCATCGCGCCGCAACCGCTGCCGCAACCACTGCCGCAACTGTACGAGGCCTTCAACCGGCTCGGGCGCGAAGGCTCGGGCGTCGAGGGCGTCGGCATCGGCCTGGTGCTGACGCGCCGCCTCGTCGAGCAGATGGAAGGCGAGATCACCCTGCGCAGCAGTCTCGCCGACGGCACGACGGTAACGGTCGACCTGCCCCGCGCCGACGGCGCGCAGAGGATCAGCCCAGCGCCATCCGCGGCAGCGTGACCGTGAAGCGGCTGCCCTGCTGCCAGTGGCTCTGCACCTCGATCTGCCCGCCCATCATGCCGACCAGCCGGTGGCTGATGGCCAGGCCCAGCCCGGTGCCCTCGTGGCTGCGTGACAGCGTCGAGTCGACCTGCCGGAAGGGCTGGAACAGCAGCGCCTGGTCCTCTGGCCGGATGCCGATGCCGGTGTCGACGATGCTGACTTCGACAGCGTCGACCTCCGGCGCGCCGGGCGCGGCCTGCCAGCCGTCCCGGCGCTGCAGCTCGAGCGTGACGCTGCCCTGCTCGGTGAACTTGATCGCGTTGCCCATCAGGTCGAGCAGCACCTGCTCGACACGCCGCGCATCGCCGGCCATCTCGCCGATGTCGGCCGAGTTCCGGGCCTGCAACGCCAGCCCCTTGTGCGCCGCCAGCGGCGCCACCACGCCCATCACCTTGTCGACCACCGCGGCCAGCGCATAGGGCCGGCGCTCCATCTGCACCTGCCCGGCTTCGATCTTGCTGATGTCGAGCACGTCGTTGATCAGCGCCAGCAGGTGGTGGGCGCTGCCACGCACCATCGTCAGCTGGCGGTTCTGCTCGTCGGTGAGCGGACCGGCCAGGCCGCGCAGCACGATGCCGGTGAAGCCGATGATCGAGTTCAGCGGCGTGCGCAGTTCGTGGCTCATGGTGGCGAGGAAAGCCGACTTCACGCGGTCTGCGGCCTCGGCCGCGTCGCGTGCCTGGGCCAGGCTCACGGCCAGTTCGCGCTGGCGCCTTTCGCTCGCGCGCAGCCGCCTCACCGTGCGCCGCAGCATCACGCCCCAGGCCGCCGTGAAGAGCAGCAGCGCCGTGCCCGCCAGCATGCCCCACTTCGCCCAGGGCGGCAGCAGGGTGTTGACGTCGCCGGTGGTCCAGCGCCGCAGCGACCGGTGGTAGGCCGACTTGGGGTCGGCCTTCAGCGCCTGCAGCTGGCGGTCGATGGCGACCAGCAGCGCCGGGTCGCTGGCGGGCCGCGCAGCGAAGTAGAGCTTTGACGGGCTGAAGACGATGGCGGTGTCTTCGAGGTCGCTGGCAGCGGCGTGAAGCGCGCCGTAGAAGCGGTTGGTGACAACGGCGTCGGCCTGCCCCGCGGCCACAGCGCGGAAGGCCGCGGCCAGGTCGGGCTGCGGCACCAGCGTGACCTGCACGTTGAAGCCCGCCACGATCTGGCGCACGAACTCCTCCTGCACCGACGCGTCGAGCGCGGCCACGCGCCGGCCGTCCAGGTCGAGCAGCGAACGGATGCCGCTGCCGCGCCGCGCGCAGACCTGGCTCCAGCTCAGCAGCACCGGTTCCTTGTGGAACGCGTAGACGAAGCTGCGTTCGCTGGTCAGCGCCACGTCGGGCATGAGGTCGATCTGCCCGGCGGCCAGCCGCGCCAGGCCCTCGCCGATGGTGCCCGGCACGTACTGCAGCGTCCAGCCCTCTTCGCGCGCGATGGTCTCGATGACGTCGATGAAGATGCCCTGCGGCTTGCCGTCGGCATCGAACCCGATCTTCGGGCTGTTCTCGTAGACGCCGACGCGCACCGTCTCGGTGGCCCACGCCGGCAGCGCCAGGCCCAGCACGAGCAGCAGCACCGCCCAACAGCGCCACGACGCAGCCCGCAGGCATGCGCCGCAAGCGAGGGTTGGCGGCGCAGGGGATGCAGTCAGACCGGGCTGGGCAGGGGCCATGAGGCGGGCGTGGGGATGGGGCAAGTCCTACACGCCACCCCCGCCACGGCACACCGCCTGGCGCGCCACCCGTGCAGGGTCCGGACACCACGCTGATGGCCTCTTGCGCCGGCACTTCGTGCACGGGCTCTGGACCGGCCGCGACGGCGATCGAAGTCAGCCGACCTCAGGCCGGCCACCTGCGGTGTGCGCTGCATTGCCTCAATCGGGCCGCAAGCGGCGCCGGCACGGCCGCGGCGCCGACCGGCCCTACAGCAGCGACAGACCCCAGCCCGCCAGCGCGGCCAGCAGCACCACCGCCAGCGGCGACCAGCGCGCCCAGACCAGCAGCGCGAAGGCGAGCAGCGCCAGCGCGAAGTCGGCGCGACCGGCGATGGCGCTGGTCCACACCGGGTCGTACAGGGCCGCCAGCAGCAGGCCCACGACACCGGCGTTGATGCCGGCCAGCGCCGACTGCACGGCGGGCCTCTGGCGCAGCGCGTCCCAGAAGGGCAGCGTGCCCACCACCAGCAGCCAGGCCGGCGCGAAGATGGCCACCAGGCACAGCAGGCCGCCGCTGACGCCGCCGAGCCCTGCGACCTCGGGACGCATCACCGCGCCCAGGTAGGCGGCGAAGGTGAAGAGCGGCCCCGGCACCGCCTGCGCAGCACCGTAGCCGGCCAGGAAGTCGGCGTTGCCGACCGCGCCGCCAGGCACCACCGCGGCCTGCAGCAGCGGCAGCACGACGTGGCCACCACCGAAGACCAGGGCGCCGGCGCGGTAGAAGGCGTCCAGCGTTGCCAGCAGCGGCGACGCGGTGGCCGCCGCCAGCAGCGGCAGGCCCAGCAGCAGCAGCGCAAAGAGCGCCAGCGCCAGCAGGCCCGCGCCGCGCGAGACCCCATACGGCCGGTGCGGCGCCGCCGCCTGGCCGGGCAGTTGCAGCAGCACCCGGCCGAGCAAGCCGCAGGCGACGATGGCGCCGACCTGCGCCAGGGCCGAGGGCAGCAGCAGACACAGCACCGCGGCGAGCACGGCCAGCGCGGCGCGTGGCCGGTCGGGGCAGAGCGATTTCGCCATGCCCCAGACAGCCTGCGCCACCACCGCCACCGCCACCACCTTCAGCCCGTGCAGCGCACCGCCGGCCGAGGCCAGCAGCCCGTGCGACAGCAGCAGTGCAAAGCCGATCAGCGCCAGCGCCGACGGCAGCGTGAAACCGGCCCAGGCCGCCAGCGAGCCCACCCAGCCGCCGCGCGCCAGCCCGATGGCCATGCCCACCTGGCTGCTGGCCGGGCCCGGCAGGAACTGGCACAGCGCCACGAGATCGGCATAGCTGCGTTCGTCCAGCCAGCGCCGGCGTTCGACGAACTCGGTGCGGAAATAGCCCAGGTGGGCCACCGGGCCGCCGAAGGAAGTGAGGCCCAGGCGCAGGAAAACCCACAGGATGTGCCAGGCCGAGGAGCGGCCGTCGCCGGCGGCTGCGGCATCGGCATCGGGTGCTGGAGGATGGGCGGGCAACACGCGGTCTGGAGCTTTCTTCACCAGGGCCCCACCCCGGGGGCGAAGGGCGAGAGGCGGGCGGGCGCTGGCCCGGCCACGGGGGCCGCGGCGCGCCGAGTGTATTGAAAGCACCGGCGCGGCCCACCCCTCGGGCCAAGGCCCCTGCGCCACTGCGCGCCGGTCAACGCCACCAGAATGCGCAGCCGTAGCGACAGAACGAGAAGACCATGTCCCCCTTGCCGGAACGGCCCGTGCCGCCCTCGAACCTCAACGACGACTTCGACCAGCGCGCGTTGGTGCACACGGCCGACCTGCCGTGGCAGCCGTCGCCGATGCGTGGCGTCGACCGCCGCCCACTCGACCGCGTGGGCGGCGAGGTGGCGCGTGCCACGAGCATCGTGCGCTACGCCCCGGGCTCGCACTTCGAACGCCACGCGCACGGTGGCGGCGAGGAAATCCTGGTGCTGGAAGGCACTTTCAGCGACGAGACCGGCGACCATCCCGCAGGCACCTACCTGCGCAATCCGCCGGGCAGCGCGCACGCGCCGTTTTCGCGCGAAGGCTGCGTGCTCTTCGTCAAGCTGTGGCAGTTCACCGTCGGCGACACCCAGCCGTTGCGCGTCGACACCGCCAGCGGCCGCTGGCGCCAGGGTCTGGTGCCGGGCCTCACGGTGCTGCCGCTGCACGGCCACGACGGCGTCGACAGCGCGCTGGTGCGCTGGGCGCCCGACACGGTGTTCAGCGCGCACAGCCACCCGGGCGGCGAAGAGATCCTGGTGCTGGAAGGTGTGTTCCGCGACGAGGGTGGTGCCTATCCCTCCGGCACCTGGCTGCGCAGCCCGCGCTGGAGCCGGCATGCACCCTTCACCGGGCCGGAAGGGGCGCTGATCTACGTGAAGGTGGGGCACCAGGGCGCCGAGTTCCTGCAGCCCTGAGTGGCGCAGCGTGAACGACGGCATGTGTGCCGCGGCAGGGTGGTAAGCCGTGTTGGCCTTGAACCAACGAGCAAAGGATCATGAGCTTCGGCAGGACAGTGCTTGCCTGATGCGGTGTACCGAAACCCGGCGTAGCCTGGAAAGGCTGAAAGTAGTTGGCTGCCAGTCAGCCAGTCAGCGTTTTCCCCGCAAAGTGGAGCGCCCCATCTTGGCGGTGTCGGTCTTCTGTGTCGGTGGCGGCGAAAAGCCCTCAAATGCATCGCCGGCCGTCCGGTCGCCCACGGCGTAAACGCGCTGATCACGCAGGCTTTGTACGCTTTCGGCCCAGGCCATGAGCATGCGTTTGCCGATGTCTTCAACGCCCGGGTGCTGCGTCATCGCCTGGGTGATCAGCGACTTCGGCCTGAACGACGCCATCGAGGCAGGGCTGGTGAAGACCCCATGGGTGGTGGTGCGCGACGGGGTGCTGCCGAATGCCGCGACCCTGCGACTCAAGCTGTACCACCTTTACCGCGAGCCCGAGGTGGGCGAAGACCTGAACCGCAGAGGCGCCAAGCCCGAGGAGCCACTGCCCGAACTGGTGCAGCACGCCTACACCCTGCTGGGCGCCGACTGGCGAGAGACGGCCAGGGTGTGGAAAGAGCAACCGGCAAAGCCCGCCGGTGCTGCTGACAGTCTGCAACCGGACCGAGTCTTCGGCACGCATCGAGCACTACTTCAACAAGGGTCTGGGACAGTGGCCGGAACTGCAGGCCCCGACACGCACGCTGCGCGTGGACTCCAGGGTGCTGGAGAAGGCCGAGATCGGCGAGACATCGGGCACCGACAAGGACCACGAGCTGGAAGAGATCGTGGCTGCCCCGGCAGCTCGGCCTGTGCGAACTCACGCGCCGCCTTCTGCACCACCCGCGCATCGGTGCCGTGCGGCATCGACAGCATGATGTTCAAAGCCTCGCGCCGATGGCCAACGTCGTCGATGAGCGATCCGCCGTAGCGCCACTGTTCGGTCAGGTCGTGCACCGCTTCCTTGCCTTCGCGCACGACGCCTCGATCGTCTTCGATGTCGAGCCGCCCGTTCTTGCTGATGTAGCGGAAGTGCGCCGCAATGGCCGCCATGCCCCGGCCGCCACCCGTCACCTTGACCATCACCTGGGGCGCCCGCCCTGTGCCCGTGGCCTCGATGCGCCGGCGGATCACCGCGGCCTTGCGCCGGGTCATCGTGTCCAAGCGCGGTGTCGGCGCGGGTTTGACGATTCGGTTGGAGGGGTAGAAGAGCCGCTGACCCCATTGCACGACCACGACGTCGACGGTCGTGCTCATCACCGGCCTCTCGTCGCCCTGAGCGCGGCCACCAGCGCCGCGGCGGATGCGAGGTGCCAACGAACATCGCCGGCGAGCGACCGGATGCTGGCACGGTAGGGCTCCAGTTCGCTCCTGGGCGTGCGGCCTAATAGGCGCATGAAGGCATTGAGGTCGGCACTGAGGGCGGCGAGCCGGTCGGTCGACGCCATCAGCGCAGCAACGGCCTGTGCGTGGTCTGGCGCCCGGGGCTGTGCTGTTGTGCCGTCGATGAGTCGGGCGACGTAAGACCCTTGTGACACGTCGGCCCCGCGGGCGCGGCTGGCAAGCACGACCGCGTGGGCAACGGACAGTCGCAGGGTGACCTTGATGACAGGAATGCCGCTCGCGCTGTCAGTTGGCCCGTTGTCGCCTACATCGCTCGGTGCGTCGTCGATCATCGCTGTCACTGCACGTCGTACTAATGCGGCCACGGTCATCTGGCGCATTGCGGCATGCGCCTGCAACTGAGGCCGGATGCCACGCAGATCAACGGTGACTCGGTCACGCATGGCAGCCCCGGCTTGCGCTGCATCGCTGGGCTTCGCCACGCGCATTCAGCTGCCCCTGTACTCACGCGTCGATGCGACGGGCCAGCTGCGCGACGCGCTGCCGCAGCGCCGCCACGTCATCGATAGGCAAGGCGTCAAGGCCGGCCCGTCCCAATCGCGCCAGAGCGGCGTCCAGCCTCTCGCAGAGCCGGTGGCGCGAGACAGCAGCTGGGCTGATCGGCCTGGCCGCTCTGCGCGCGATCTTTCCGCAATCGCGGCTGCAAACGCCTGCGCAACGGTGTCCCGGATCTCGGCCACCGCGTCGCGCGTGATCGGGTCGGTGCCGACCACCAGTTCGGTGACGCGCTCCGGCTGCGCTGCATGCAGTTTCCCCAGCTCGTACAGCTTACGCGGTGAGGAACAACGGCCGGCCTCCATCGCGGCATCGACCACCGGCGGCAGGTCCAGCAGCGCCAGGTGGTGGGCCACGGTCGTCAGGTCCAGGCCCAGAATCCTGGCCACCGTGGTGTTCGAGTCACCGGCGTCGATGCGGCCGCGGATGAATCGCGCCAGGTCGAGCGGGGTCAGGCCGTGGCGCTTCTGGTTCTCTGCCACCTGCGCATAGGGGTTCGTGGGCCCATCCCGGAGTACGACAGGCACCTCAAGCAAGCCGATGCGTTGTGCGGCGCGCCGCCGCTTGGCACCGAAGTAAATCTGGTGCCGCCCTTCAGCGTCGGCCGGATGAACGATGATGGGCTGCAGGATGCCGTGCTGGCGGACGTCGTCCGCGAGTTCGTCGAGCTCGGCGTCGGGGATCTCGGTGCGCGGGTTGTTGGGGTCCTCAAAGAGGCTGGCCGTCGGCACCATCGAGGCCGATCTTGCGGACGCGCTGCGCGGTGCCGGCAGCGCGGGTGCCACTTCAGGTGCGGCAGGGGCATCCAGCAGATCCAGCTGCTGGTTGCCCGATTTGCTCCATGGCATGCGGATACTCGGCATCGTGCCGATGCCGTCGGAAGAACGGTAGCCCCTGCGCTGAACGAGCCTCCACGTCCCACATCGTCGCTAGGCTTCCCGCGTTGCCCCACGAAGTCCCAGCAGCAACGCACGCGGCTCACTGTTTGTTTCAACTTTCTGCTGCGGCTCGCATTGCCTTGGCCTGGTCCGACGGTATCCGGCAGTGACGAGT
>Ga0105047_10000738_pt1 | contig 56905 bp, 60 predicted proteins | sample MAT04_FD_78384 | JGI IMG/M metagenome (GOLD analysis project Ga0105047, IMG submission 78384) | Freshwater microbial communities from Lake Fryxell liftoff mats and glacier meltwater in Antarctica - MAT-04 (megahit assembly) | ecosystem: Environmental > Aquatic > Freshwater > Ice > Liftoff... | reverse complement strand
GTGCTGGCGCGCAATGCCCACCATCGCCCCGTAGGCCTCCTGTTGGTACCGATCCAACTTGGAGAACATCCGTGAGTGGTGCTGGTCCCAGTCGTTCGCCGTGGGCTCCAGCTCGCCGAACATCGATCGCAAGGCCTGGGCGTACACCTCGAAGCGGCTGAACTCCTGGGCGTGTCGCTGGATCACCTTGACTACGTCTTCGGAGACATCGACCGCATCGTCCCAGTGGTGCTCGTACCACTCCTGGAGCTGCACGACCTCCGAGCTGCTCTCGATCTTGATGTTCAGCTCGACGTTCTGTGTCAGACCCGGCCGCGTGAAGTTGCTCGACCCGACCAGAGCCTGCGACCCGATGACCTCGAAGCGGCCATGGGTGATGTACGCCTTCGCGTGGAACTTGTCCTTGTTGTAGACACGGCACTCGATCTGGCCGGAGGCCAGCGCCGCCACGATGGCGTCGATGCCGCTCAGGAACGGATCGCGTTCCTTGTCATCCTCGATGCTCTTGTCCAGACGGGCTTCGGCGCGTTCCTTGACTGCGACGAGCATCGCCTTCTTCGTCCGATGGGAGATCTCGTCACCCATGAGGATCCGGATCTTGTCGAACTTCTGCCAGTGGCCATCAAGATCGAGCAACGAGCCAATCTCGAAGAAGCCCGTGGCGATGTCGATCGCCTTCGCCAGCTCCGACCACTCGCGCAGGTAGTCGAGCCCGTTGCGGCCCGACTTGCCGTTGTCGACGATGAAGAGCGGCCCGTCAGCCATGTCGCGGGCTCGTGCCTGTGTGTTGAGCCCGCTTCACTGTCCGCTGCTCTCCCATGTCTCGCCTGGCCTGATGGTCGTCGCGACCGTACTGGCCCAACGCCGGCGCCGCGGTTGCTCTGGTCAGGTACGAGCCAACCGTGACGCGGTCGGGTTCGACAAGACCGATGGTGCGCTATGGCTTACCGCTCCGGCCGCTCGCGGCCCTGGAGCTCTCGGAGCTCCACCAGCGCCTCTCGGTCCTTGGGTCGATCCGCCCACTCCTTCGAAGCGATGATGTCGGGAAGAGCGGCAACCAAGACGGCGACGCCCCCCACCTCGACCTGCTTCGCCCTGCTGACGAGCTCCTCGTAGGAGGCGCGTCCACCATCGCTTGTGGGGATCGCCGTCAGCACGTCGAGGTCCCCGGCATCGGTGCGCCAGGTCGAGATGTCCATCCGGCTCAGAGACACGGCGTCGATCGGCAACGGCAGAGCCCGCGCCTCGTCGTCCGTCAGGCCCTCCACCCGAAGTCGCGCGTTCAGCTCCCGCATCGCACCGGCCAACCGGTCCAAGTTCTCCTTCGAGGTTGCCGGCAACGAATCGAAGTCGCCAGTCGGCCGCACTGCCCCATGCATTTGGGCGCCGATTCCGCCGACGAGCAGGTACTCGACCCTGAACCTTGCCAGGCACTCGATGATGCGATCGCGGTCGAGGATGGTCTCGTAGGTCAACGCAGTTCCGACTACGAACTCGCCTGAGCCCGCTCAGCCGCCAGCTCAGCGCAGAAGGCCAGCACCTTCTCCTTGGTGTCGAGCCGGCGCCCGTCGCTCGTGATCGAAACGTCATCGGCCGTCGGGGGCGGGGCGTCGCGCAACAGCTCGTTGAATTCCATGCTCGTCATCACTCGCAGGAAGGTCTTCTCTGTCACCCGGCCAGCCTACGCCCCATCGCCACGAGGCCGGACGCCGCCACACCACAGCGACCACTGCCTGCCACCGCTCTGCTACGCGGAAGCGAGCCGAAGTGCGACCCCGCGGATCGCCTCTGCGAAGGGCTCGTCCTCGAGCTGTACGTCGCGTGGCAATTGATCATAGGGAACCATGGACTCGTGCTCTTGCCCCCGGCAGGCCATCCACGCCGTCCACGCGTCATGGACGTGACGCCGGGACACGTCGACGCCGAGGGTGCAGCACAGCAGCGCGTAGACGAGCATCAGCCCGTCAGCGTCGTCCACAGGAACGAGCTCGTCGGGAAGCTCGTTGGCGATGTCGCGGGCGATCTCGGACAGGTAGTTCACGCCATCAACACTCGCGCGCCAAGCAGCAGGTAAACGACGAGGAAGATGACTGGCACGACGCGCTCGACGAATCCGAGCTCGGCGTACCGCCCCTTCCACCACGGGATCCCGTCGTCTGCCTTCAGGATCTCCCACTCGCGCTCGAAGATCTTGACCGGGAGATGTGCCGCCTCGATCTCGGTGATGACCTGGAACTTGGCCGAGTTCAGGTCGCGGTAGCTCCGGAGCAGTAGCCACCAGGTCGCCGAAAGAATGACCCCAACGCCTGCGGTGGCGACCAAGGCGACGTCGTCCGGCTTCGGCAGATCCTTGCTGCTCGCGTCCGCCGCTGCAGCAAGCAGCCCAACCAACGCCGTTAGGCCCGTGTTGATTGTCAGGAAGTAGCTGTTGGCCGTCGCCCGGCGTGCCGATATGCGGTCGACCTGCTCGACCGCCACCTTGTAGAGATCGAGAATCGCCGGGTCGGGCACCGAACCGGGCGTTGGGCTACCGGCCACCGGCGATCAGCTTCTTCAGGTTGTCCCACGTCCACTTGTAGATCTTGTCGCTGTCGAGCGCCGCCGTGGGCTTCCTTGCCGTCCCGTTCGGACGGCCGTCCAGCAGGAAGTACGGCTTCCCCTCCGACCGCGCGATCCTGATCTCTTCGTTCACACCAGTCGCCGTGTGCGTGTGCTCGCCGCAGATCACGATGACCTGCTGAACACGCTTGATGCGCCGACGGGCGTCCTCCTTCCAATCAGGAGAGGCGACCTTGACCGAATGGTCGGAGATCTCGAACGGAGTGTCAGAGTTCTTCGCCTGCCCCACGAGGAGGTTCTTGCAGTCCAGGTCGTGGTCGTAGTCGAAGCTGATGAATACCGGCACAAGCGCCATGGCGGAGCCCTCCCTTGGATCTGGGCTACCTGGAGAGCACGCAGGCCCTGTGACAGCCAGAACCATCGGCCCTCTCCATCCCGCACCGACGGCATGCTCCCATCGGCTCCGCACCTTCCCGTCAAGCGACCGGCGCCTACGGAGCCAGGAAGTGCAGCCGAATCGCCGCATCGGTTCGAGCGGCAACCCGATTGAAGAACACCATGCACGCCTCCGCATTGGCCCGTCGGAGCGTCCGCGAACCGTCCGTCAGCTTGGCGAGCATCGGAACATCGGGAAGGTGGTCATGACCATGAGCGATCGCATGTCGAACCTTCAGCCATCGGTTCAACCGTAAACTCACATCGGCGACCGACATTGTTTCGGGTCCGACCGTCCAGGTCCACGATGGTTGCGGATCGAAGCCCGCATGCATCAAGAGGTCCTGACTCTTCTCGGCATTGGGGGTCGAGAACAGTTGAATCGCCCTCGTCGCCTGGGCGTTCAGAAGGTTCCAGGCCTGGAGAGGTGGAGCTGCCGGCTTCAATAGGTCCACTGCCTCGCGTGCGATGTCCTGCACGTAGGCCTGCCAGGCGGCAACCGTCAACACCACCACGGCTCGATTGAGGGCAAGCTCCTCCACGCGCTTTCCCTTGCCCTGCTTCAGCTTCTTGTGAATCACGATCAGGTTGTTCGGATCCGTCATCGCCCTGTCGTACTTATGGCGCGCCCCGGTGAAGCTCATGGTCTTGGTGTACCAGGCTCGCCAACTCCGCGCGTCTGGGCGTCGCTGACCACCATTTGCGGCGTTCCCCAGCCGCCGCCGCCGGGGGTCAGCATCCGCAGGACGTCGCCGGCCTTCAAATGGATCGTGCACTTGTCGGGCAGGCGCTCGGCCCGACTCTCGACCCCGCCCGGCAGCAGCCAGTTCTCCCCCACCGCCCCAGGCTCGCCACCCGCCAGGCCCCACGGCTGGCTCACCCGCCGCTCGGTGATCAGCGACACCGTCGCGTCGACGAGGACCTGGAGGTCGCGCTCGATCCCCTCACCGCCGGCGGACCATCCCGCACCACCGCTCCCCCGCCGCAACCGCTGACGCAGCACCCGCATCGGGAAGGCCCGCTCGAGCGCCTCGATCGGAGTACTTTTCGTGTTGGTCATGTTGGTGTGCACGCCGCTCATGCCGAGGGCAGATGGGCGCCCGCCCTGCCCGCCGCCCACTGTCTCGTAGTACACCCAGTTGACGCCGCCCAGGATCACGTTGTTCATGGTGCCCTGACTGGCCGCGCCCACTCGGTCAGGAGCTACACCGGCCAGCGCGGCGAGGCACACGTCGGCCACTCGTTGACTCACCTCCACGTTGCCTGCTCCCACCGCCGCTGGCGCCAACGCACCCACGATCGAGCCCACCGGAATGATCACGTCGACCGCCCGCGCCAGGCCACCGTTGGCCGGCAGCGTCGGTTCGAGAACCGAGCGAAGCGCGAACAGCACCGCACTGATCGTGACTGCCGCCACCGCGTTGACGTTCCCCGATCGCTGCGGCCCCGAGCCGGTGAAGTCGAAGGAGGCACGGTCCCCCGCAACCGTGACCGACAACGCAATCGGTGTCGGCCTCTGCTGGTCGGGCGCCGGACCGAACGAGTCGATCTGATCCACTGCGTGCCACACGCCGTCGGGCAGCGAAGCGATCGCCGCTCGGGCTCGGCGTTCGCCATACAGCAGCACCTCGTCGAAGGAGGACGGATCAACGCCGGCGAGCCGTTCAACCCCTACTCGGTTGGCGCCGACTTGGGCGGCAAGGTCGCCGCCACGTTCGGCGGGGGTACGGCTGGCGGCGAACAACTTGTCGGCGATCTCGTCGGTGAGCACTACCGGCCCGGTGCGCCAACCTTCCTCGTCGATGTGGCGAGCGTCGGCGGGCATCGACCCCGGGGCGGTGCCCCCAACGTCAGCGTGGTGCGCACGGTTGGCCACCCATCCCACGAGCGTGCCTCCAACTACTACCGGCGCAACGATCGTGATGTCGTTGGTGTGCGTCCCACCGACGAACGGGTCGTTCAGGATCACCTGATCGTCGGCCGTCAAGCCATGCGCCGCGGGGAAGGCATCGATCACGGCCGCTACCGATGCGGGCATGGCGCCGAGGTGCACGGGGATGCTGTCGGCCTGGGCCAGGAGCTCGCCGCTCGCGGTGAACAGAGCCGCCGAGCAATCGGCCCGTTCCTTGATGTTCGGACTGAACGCAGATCGGCGCAGGACCGTCTGCATCTCCCGCGCGATACCGGCGAGGCGGGCGACGGCCACGGCCAAACCCGCAGCGTCGAGGGTTATCCGCTCCGCCTTCATTGCGCCGTCGTTCGCCGCAAGACGAGAGCGCCGGCCTCGCCGGGTGACCCGGTCCACCCGTCAGGCACCCAGATCGTGCACTCCGTATCGGCAATCACCATCGGTCCCGAAACGGCGCGCCGTTCCGGCGCGTCGAGATCGAGCACTGCAACCGGCGACGCACGGGACGTCACCACTCGCACCGCCACCACCTCCACTGGCGTCTCCGGTCGATCGAAGCCGTTCACGCGTCGGTGGACCGCATGAAAGGCGCGATCCCAGCCTTCGATGGCCGGCACCCGCAGTTCGTGGCTCTGGCCGGCGTAGCGGGCGTCGAGGGTCATCTCCACTGTGGCGTCGGGGGCCGAATCGGACCGGACCTCCATGGCCATCGACTCCACAACGACGGAAACCGCAGCAAAGCTCCGGCTGGCGGCGACGGGCACCGACCGAACCCGCTCCACCACCCGCGGCGCCGCCAGCACGCCCACCGCCGAGAGCACACCTGCCCGAGCCGGCACCACCACCGTGTCGATCCCCACGGCTTCTGCCAGGCCACAGGCATGGAGCGGCCCGGCCCCACCGAACGCGACCAGCGCCAAGCCGCGAGGATCCACACCTTGGGCCACCGTGACCGCTCGCACCGCTTCGGCCATCACCGCATCGACCACGGTGACGACGTCGGCGGCAGCGAGTCCGGCCCGGTCGAGTGCCGCTACTGCCGCCGAACGATCCAACACGCCCAGTCCGGGCAAGGCGGTGCTGGCCGAGATACGACCAAGCACCACATCGGCATCCGTGACCGTGGCCAGGGTGCCGCCTCGCCGGTAGCAGGCTGGCCCGGGCGTCGCGCCAGCCGAGCGCGGGCCGACCACAACCGCCCCACCCGGGTCCAAGGACGCGATGGACCCACCGCCGGCGCCCACCGTATGTACGGCCAAGGACGGCAGCCGGACGGGATAACCCGCCACGTCACGCATCGCCGCTGGCGCGGGAATCCCGTTCAGGATGAGGCACACATCGGTGGAAGTCCCGCCCATGTCGAACGACACCGCGTCGGGGAATCCGTTGGCCAGCGCCACAGCCGACGCGGCAGCGACGCCTCCTGCGGGCCCAGACAACAGAAGTCGTGCCGGCTCGTCGGCCGCTTGCTCCGCGGCGACGAGCCCGCCGGACGACGTGAGCACTCCTACGTCTCCGGGCACAACCAGCGCCAGCGACGATAGGTAGGCCCGGCATCGGGGTCGGAGGTACGCATTGATCACGGCGGTGGAAAAGCGCTCGTACTCCCGCATCTCCGGGCACAGCTCCGACGAGACCGTCACGTCGAGCCCGGCCCTTCGAAGCCGTTGCGCCACGGCTTGCTCGTGGTGATGGTCGAGGTCGCTGTGCAACAAACACAGCGCCACCGCGTCGACATCGGCGAACCGGTGGGTCAGCTCATCCAACTCCCCGAAGTCCAAACCTTCGATTTCCCCGCCGGTGGCGTCCTGCCGGCCGGTGATCCCGTGACGATCGTTTCGTGCCACGAGCACAGGAGGTCGGTCGACTGTCGGATCGTAGAGATGGGGACGATCCTGCCGACCGATCTCAATGAGGTCCTCCAGACCACGGTTGGTTACGAGCGCCACCCGACCACCGGTGCACTCCAACAACGTGTTGGTCGCGACCGTGGTGCCGTGCACAAGGTCGCGCACCATATCGAACGAGCGAAGGCCGTCCCGAAGGCTTCGCGCCGGATCCGACGCAGTGGACGGCACCTTGACCACCTGGCCGTCGGCGGCGACCAGGTCGGTGAACGTGCCGCCAGTGTCAGACCCGACTCGCATCAGGGGTTGGGCGTAAGAACGACGACGCGATCCTCGCCCAAAGAATCGACGAGCGATCGATGCAGCCGCCCCACACGCTCGTCGACTCCATCCCACACCACGACGGCGTCGGACACGTTGGCGCCGAGCCATGCATCGCGTCGACGAAGCGCCGCGGCGGCGCCCTGCGCCGAGGACGGAGCCACATCCTGCAACACCACCGCACGCTCAGCGAAGGCGCGGAGCTCGTGGAACCGCGCCTGGTCCTCTTCCGGCCAGTCGGCGGCGGGATCGGGAAACGGAAGGACCGCCATGACCGGGACGCCCTCGCCCTTCGCGACTTCTGCAGCGAGAGTCTCCGCTCCCCGGCGCAGACCGGTGACCACACGGAGTCGGGGCTCCAGAGCGAACCTGTCGGCGATGAGCACGGCCAACGCGCCCTGCACAGATGCGACTTCACGGTCGGCATGGCCGATCACCAGCACGTCGTGGAACTCCGGTGACGCCGCGTGAACCGACGCGACGCGAGGCGCGGCGGAACTGGCCGATCCACCCGATTCACCCGATCCGCCGGGCGATGGTGAGCCGGCACGCGCCCGTTGCGACAGGCTCGCCTCCACCGCCAGCTCATCCACGAAGTCGTTCATGAGGTCGCCGCTGTGCCCCTTCACCCAGCGGAACCGTACGTTGCCCCGTTCCTCCACCAGGTCCACCAACGGCTCCCACACGTCTCGGTTCGCCACCGGCTTCTTCTGTGAATTCAACCACCCTCGTTTTCGCCAGCCCTCCCACCAGCGATCACGAAAACAGTTCACCACGTAGGTGGAGTCGCTCACGATCTCTACTGATTCATCGCCCGAGCCATTGGCCCGCACCGCCTCGAGCGCAGCCTCGATCTCCATGCGTTGGTTCGTGGTGTGCGCCGCCGGCCCGGCGGCGAATGGTCCGGCTGGAACGGCCCACGCCCATCCGCCCGGGCCGGGGTTTCCACGGCACGCACCGTCGGTGTACACCACGATCGTCATACGCCCATGTTGGCACCCCTCACGGCACGGGAGACAGAAGGGCCATGACATCGTCGGCGGGCATGGGCCGATGCCAGAGATAGCCCTGCGCCCGCTCGCAACCCATCTCGCGCAGCAACGTCGCCTGCTCCTCCGTCTCCACGCCTTCCGCCACCGTCTCGAAGCCGAGCTTGTCGGCGAGGTCGATCACGGTCGCGACGATGTGACGGTCACGCTCGTCAGTCACCATGCCCCGCACGAAACTCTGATCGATCTTCAGAACATCGGCAGGAAGCTTTTTGAGGTAGGTGAGCGAGGAGTAACCCGTACCAAAGTCGTCGATGGCGAGATGCACTCCGAGGTCTCGGAGCGCATCGATGTTGGCCATCGCCGCCCGGCCCGTTTCCACCATCGCCGATTCGGTGATCTCGAAGCAGAGCCTCCCAGGAGACACCCCCGACGCGTCGATCTGGGCAGCGATCGACGGAACGAGGTCGCCCTGCGCCAGTTGGTTCGCCGACAGGTTCACTCGTGTGAGAAGCGGTTCGTCGCCATCGATCGACCACCGCTTGGCCTGCTCCAACGCCTGACCGACCGCCCAGCGACCCATCGCAACGATGAGGCCCGTCTCCTCAGCGAGGTCGATGAACGCCGCCGCGGCGATCAATCCCCGTTCGGGGTGCTGCCAACGGAGCAATGCTTCGACACCCACGATGGTGCCGGACCGGAGGTCGATCTCCGGTTGGAAGTGCACGCGCATCTCGCCGCCGTCGAGCGCAGTGCTCAGCCCGCGTGCCAGGGCGTAACGGTCGTCGAGACCGGCGCGCATCGAGTCGTCGAATACACGAGTGGTGGCCCGGCCCTCTTCCTTGGCGCGATACATGGCCGCGTCGGCGTGACGGAGCAGATCCTCCGCCGACGTGGGGTGGAGCGGTGCGACCGACGCGATTCCGATGCTGGCGGTGACCGACACCTCTTGCCCGGACAGGGCAAACGGTCGATGCAACACGCTCTGCACGGCGGCGGCGGCGTCAACGGCTTGCGCCCGCTCGACCACAAGCGCAAACTCGTCGCCACCAAGCCGAGCAACGAGCAGGGCATCGATTTCGGCACCGAACCTCCCGGCAATCGCCGACAGCAATTGGTCGCCGGTGCTGTGCCCGAGGGCGTCGTTGATGATCTTGAACTGATCGATGTCCACGAACAGCACGCTCACACCGGCAGCGGGGTCGGGATCGATCCGAGCAGTGAGCACATCGAGCAGTCGGTTCCGATTCGCCAGGCCCGTGAGCGAATCGTGCGTCGCTCGATACGCCAGTTCGTCGTTCGCCGTCCTCGCCGCGGTGATGTCCTCGACCTGGGCGAACATACTGTCGACCTCGCCATCGGTACCGACTAGTGCGGCCACATGCAGCCGACACCACACGACGGAACCGTCCTGGTGGAGGTACCGCTTGTCGGTGGCGTAGGTGGTGCGCTCGCCCGCGACCAGCGACCGCTCCGAGTCGAGGTCGGCGGCCACATCAGCGGCGTGGGTCACCTCGGCGAGCGTCCGCGCCAGGAGTTCCACTTCGTCGTAGCCCAACATGTCGCAGAGTGCGGCGTTCACCCGCTGGAACGAACCCGAGGGTGCCACCAGCGCCAACCCGATGGGCGACGTCTCGAAACCGGCTTCGAAACGGGCTTGGTGCGATCGGGAGTCGGCAACGGCACGGTCGACCTCCTCCTCGAGGCGCATCGATCGTCGGGCCAGCCGGGCGTTGTGCACCTGCAACTCTGCGGCAAGTTCATCGATGGTGGAGAGCTGGCGATCGGTGACACGACGAGTGGCAGCGGCGAAGGTGGTGACGATGAACAGCAAGGAGAGCTGGGCCTGGAGGAGCGGGAACTCGCCGGGGTCATTCACGGGAAGACGCCCGTCCAGCAAGTGGACGGCCACCAGTGACCCCGCCGCAACCAGCGCCCACGCCACCCCGGCCCGCCAGCCAAGGATGTAGACCGCAACGAAGGGCACCACGGCGAGATACGACACGATCGGCGAGTTTCCGAAACCCGACGCGAGGGTAGGTATGGCGATGAACACGAGCGCGGTGACCGCCAGCAGGTGCCCCACCATCCGTGCCCGCCGAGCCCCCGGCGCGCCCAGCAGCCAAATGCGCCCCAGCGTGAAAACCACCAAGCTCACCACGTCGAGGGCCACCAACGTGTACCCCAGCGGCCGCAGTCCCAGGATCACGAGGTGGAACGGAATCGAGTAGGCCGCCCCGACCTGGCCGATGAGCGTGAACGCATGGCAGCGCCGGACGAGCGACGCATCGCCAGTCGACAGGCCCTCGGTGCCGCGCGCAACGTAGCGCTCGAGCAGTGCCAGGGGGCCGCCTCCCGTCATCGAAGGTGAGCGTAGTGCCCACTCCCAACCGGCCAATGGGAAAGCTACCCCCGGGTAGGTCCGCTGCCCGGCCGTTTCCCGGCATCATGGAGGCGAGCGAGCCGCCCTCCCCGCGGACGTCGACTACGGAGGCCTCCATGATCCTTGACGGATTCGTCCACCAACTCCCCGACAACGACCCCGCGGAGACGGCGGAATGGCTCGACTCCCTCGACGCCGTGGTAGACGCAAAGGGCAAGACCCGGGCGCGCTATCTCGTGAGCAAGCTCACCGAACATGCCCGGCACCGTCAGATCGGCACCCCTGCCGAGGTGAGCACGCCGTATGTGAACACCATCCCCCTCCACGAGCAGGAATGGTTCCCTGGCGATGTCCACATGGAGCGGCGAATCCGGGCCTTCATCCGCTGGAATGCTGCCGTGATGGTGGTGAAGGCCAACAAGGCGGCCGAGGGGATCGGGGGCCATCTATCCACGTTCGCCTCGTCGGCGGCGCTCTACGAGGTGGGGTTCAACCACTTCTTTCGTGGCAAGGAAGACGGGCTTGCCGGCGACTCGGTCTATTTCCAAGGGCACGCCGCTCCAGGGATCTACGCCCGCGCCTTCCTCGAGCACCGGATCGACGAAGGCCACCTCGACCGTTTTCGCCGTGAGCTTTCGCCAGACGGCCCGGGTCTCTCGTCCTACCCCCACCCTCGGCTCATGCCCGACTTCTGGGAGTTCCCCACCGTGTCGATGGGTCTCGGTCCCATCAACTCGATCTACCACGCACGTTTTCTGCGCTATCTGGGCCATCGTCATCTCGACGACACCTCGGCCAGCCGGGTGTGGTGTTTCCTCGGCGACGGCGAATGCGACGAACCGGAGAGTCTCGGGTCGATCTCCCTTGCCGGCCGCGAGCAACTCGACAACCTCACGTGGGTGGTGAACTGCAATCTCCAGCGTCTTGACGGTCCGGTCCGCGGCAACTTCAAGATCATCCAGGAGCTCGAATCCGTTTTCCGAGGGGCGGGCTGGAACGTGATCAAGGTGATCTGGGGCACCGCCTGGGATGAACTGCTCCGGAACGATGAACACGGCGTGCTCCTGCAAAAGATGAACAGCACCCCCGACGGTGATTTTCAGCGCTACGCCGTGAGTGGAGGAGCCCACATCCGCGATCACTTCTTCGGGCCCGATCCGCGCTTGCGAGCGATGGTCGATCGCCTTTCCGACGAACAACTCGCCGCCCTCCCCCGTGGGGGCCACGACTACGAGAAGCTCTACACCGCCTACAAGGCCGCCACCGAACACGTGGGCGCCCCCACCGTGATCTTGGCCAAGACGGTGAAGGGGTGGGCGCTCGGTCCCGGGCTCGAAGGCCGCAACGCCACACACCAGATCAAGAAGATGTCGATGGACGAGTTCCGGATGCTTCGCGAGCGCCTCCACCTCCAGGAGGAGATCCCGGAAACATCGTTGGTGGGCGAGGTTCCCCCCTACTACCGGCCGGCCGAAGGCTCTCCAATCCATACCTACCTCATGCAAAAGCGCCGCGAGCTCGACGGCCCGCTCCCATCACGGATCATCACGACCAAACGACCACTTCCGATGCCACCCGACGCCACGTTTGCGGAGCTCGATGGCGGGTCGGGAACACAATCAGTGTCCACCACCATGGCGTTCACCCGCCTGCTCCGCGGTCTGATGCGATCCGATGGCTTCGGTCCGCGAGTCGTACCAATCGTTCCCGACGAAGCCCGTACCTTCGGGATGGACGCGCTCTTCCGGGAGTTCAAGATCCACTCCTCGGTGGGCCAGCGGTACGAGCCGGTCGACCACGACCTTCTGCTCACCTACGCCGAGGCCAAGGACGGACAGCTCTTGGAGGAGGGCATCACCGAGGCCGGCTCCCTGGCCAGCTTCACCGCGGCAGGTACCACCTACGCCACGCGCGGCGTGCCGATGGTGCCGTTCTTCATCTTCTATTCGATGTTCGGCTTCCAGCGCGTGGGCGACCTCATCTGGGCCGCCGCCGATGCGCAGGCCCGAGGCTTCCTGCTTGGGGCCACCGCCGGGCGCACCACGCTCATGGGCGAGGGACTCCAGCATCAGGACGGCCATTCCCACGTGCTCGCCTCCACCGTCCCGACGTGTCAGGCCTACGATCCGGCCTTCGCCTACGAAGTGGCTGCCATCATCCGCCACGGTCTTCACCGGATGTATGGCCCCACGCCGGACACCCCGCCCGCCGACGGGCTCGGCGCGTCGGTCTTCTACTACCTCACGCTGTACAACGAGAACTACCCGATGCCCGGACGGCCGCCGCAGGTGACTGACGACATGATTCTCGATGGGTTGTATCGATGGGCCGCACCGCCCGACCACCTACCGGCTGATGCGCCACGGGCCTCCGTGGTGTTCTCCGGATCTGCACAAGGGGCGGCACGGGAGGCTCAGACAGTGTTGGCACAGCAGGGCATCGGCGTCGAACTCTGGAGTGCCACGTCGTTCAAAACGTTGCGTGAAGAGGCGTTGACCAGTGAACGCTGGAGCCGTCTGCATCCCACCGAGCCGCCGCGTATTCCACGGGTGTCACAGCTCCTCCACGAATCCGCCGGGCCAATCATTGCCGTCACCGATTTCATGAAGGCAGTACCGGACCAGATCGCACGCTTTGTGCCAACCGGCCGTCCTTTTGTTTCGCTCGGGACCGACGGCTTCGGGCGTTCCGACACACGCGAAGCGTTGCGCCGGTTCTTCGAGAACGACGCTGCTCATGTGGAAGTGGCGGTGTTGGCGGAACTGGCACGCTCAGGCACCATCGACCCGGGGTTGGTGACTGCCGCCATCGACCGGCACGGGATCGACACCGAAATCCCGAATCCAGCCACCCGCTGATCAGGCCTGGGAGCGAACTCGATACAACACGTGAGGTTCGAGGGCGTGGCCCTTGTTCATCGACGGGTGATCGAAGTTGTCGGCCGGATCGTTGGTCATGCCGATCCGGCGCATCACCGACTGCGAAGCCAAGTTCACCGTGCTGGTGAAACTCACGATCTCGTCGAGGCCCACACCCTCGAACCCCTCTCGCAACGCCTCCGTGGCCGCCTCGGTGGCATACCCCTTTCCCCATGCAGAACGACGCAAACGCCAACCAACCTCCACCGCCGGTGTGAATCGGGCGCGAAAGGGAACGGTGAGTAGACCCACAAATCCGATGAAACCACGTACGTCATCCTGATCGGATTCGTTCGCCACGTCGACCGCCCACAACCCGAATCCGGTGTCGTCGAAATGGGACTCGATCTTCTCGACGAGTGCATCGCTTTCGGCGCGCCGGAGCGGCCGCGGGAAATACCGCATCACTTCGCGGTCTGCGTTGAGTTCGGCGAAAGGCTCGAGGTCGGTGTCGCGCCAACGACGGAGGTACAACCGCTCCGTGTGCCGCAAACTCACGATTCACCGAAGGCGTCGGCCATCCGCTTGATCGCCGGCACCGCGAGCGATTGCATCTCGTCCGCGGTGGGCTTTCCGACGCTGGTGAGCATCAGTTCCGAAATGGCACGGCCGGCTCGGATATCGAGCTGGATCACCGTGATGAACCGATCCTGCCCCTGCACCCGAACCGGCAATGTGGTGCGGAATCCGACGGTGTCGTCGGCATCAGTGGTCACCACGAACGGTTCCACCACGGGAACGCCACTCACCTCGACGCCCTCTGCCTCCGCCGCGTCGCCGAGATCGTTGGCGGCGATCTTGCCCAGACACTCGGGTACCGCCGGATCCCGGTAGATCTCCACCACCCGGTTGGCGTTGCGCTCGGCGGGCAAGACGGCAATCGTCTGTTGGAGCTCCACTCCTTGGCCGGGCGAGAAGCGCGGCGACCGTACGAGCGGGGCGGCATCGAGCAACTTCTTCGCCTCCTTGAGGCGGTCGGTTACCGAGCCGCAGTCGACCTTGATCTCCTGCAACGATGGCTCACTCAGCTGCTGCTTCGCCGCCCAGCCCTTCCCGGGAAGGTCGCTGAGAAGGAGAAGTGCCCCTTCCGCTCGAGCGGTGTCGGCGGCACGGTCCTGGGCCGGCGGCGCTGTGGTTCCAGGGGCGGCTGGTCCCGAGACGGCTGTGCCGACAACGCCAGATCCGGGCGAAGCCCCCGATGCCATGGAGACGGTCGTGGCGCCTCCGCCACCGGAGGAACACGCCACCATCGTCGACAACACGACGAGCGGGCCAACAATCGTGAGGGAACGCCGCTTCACCTTGCGAACCCTACTCAGCGCGCCGCGCAAGGACAGCGCGCCGGATTGGCCAGGAGCCGGTCCGGAACTGACCGAGCCCGGGCCCGGGCACCAGGAGCGCTGCCTCGTCGAGCTGTAGGGCTTTGTCAGCGGTCAAGCGACCGAGCTGAGGTCCGAGGCGCTGGCTAACAATCGCGGTCATCTGCTCAACCAACACCCGGGTGGGCTGTCCTCCCACAACTACGACTGGCCGGCAGACCGCCGGGCCGGCGCTGGTCGACGTCGGGGCCACAAGTACCGTTGACACGGCCATGAAGTCCGACTGAGGACCACGCACGGACGGCATCCCCTACCGCATACGTTCACGTCGACGCCGCGGGCCTCGTTGATCAGCGCCTGTCGAAAGGCTTCCCATGGCCGCCAAGACGATTCCCATCACGAGCAACGGCGAGGCGAATCAACTTCTCATAGAGAACCCTCTGGCACTCGTGGTGGGAAAGCTTCTCGACCAGCACATTGGCCAAACATGTGCTCGCTCGATCTGAGACCGCTTGGGTTCGTCGCCAGCGCAATGTGAATGCGACCCCGATCGGCCCTACCGCTCGCGGTTCTACGGTCGGCCGGTGTTCTGGGACGCGTGGCTGCCTGCTTCACGCGGCGGTGTCATTGCCGAGGTGGACGGGGACGCGGCGGCCTTCGTCGTCGAACACGGCAACGAGCTCGAGACGGGCGCCGAGCGCTTCGAGGTACTGGCGCACCGTGGAGACGCATACGTCGTCGGAGTGCTCCCGCTTGGAGATGGCACCTTGGATGAGCTCGAGGCGGCCGGCGAGCTCGGCCTGGCTCACTGGGAACGCGGCCTTGACCAGCACACGTGTAGCCAAGTAACCCGTCCGAGAGCTACCGAGGTGAGCTGCGGCGATGTCTCCAGCGACGGGATCACTTGGTGCGACGGCATCAGCTACCAAGTACGCTTGCGCCATGACCATTCTTCAGCAATTCCTCGTTTCGACCTCGGGGCAGATGTCGCTCCCGGCCGAGGCCCGGCACCGGTGGCACCTCGATCAAGGTGGCCCGGTCGATGTCCTTGATCTGGGTTTCGGCGTGCTCACCGTGCCCAAAGGCGAGGGCCGCCACCTCCTCGGCGATCTGCTCAGTCGCGACGAGCACGCGGCGTTCGTCGAGTCGCTGCACGATGATCCCGACCTCGCTACCACGTGACGGCAATCCTCGACGACCACTTGCTGCGCGATCTGCTCGCCGATGACATCAGCGACGAACTCGCGGAGATCCTCGCCGAACACGAGCCGGCAACGACCAACTTCTATTACCTGCGCCTCTGCAAGAGCGTCGTCTCGGCTCGAGGAGGCAGCCTCGTGGGGTCGTGGCCGATCGAGCGACGCGTCGCCCTTGGACGGACGTTGGTCGCGCTACCGGAATCCTTGACGATCGTGCCCCTTCGAGTGCTTGCCTACCGGATGGCCGAGCTCCCTGACACGCACCGAGTCTCAAACTTGGGGGCCGAAGCCGTTGCCGCGGCGCAGCATCTCAACGCCCCGCTCTGCGTCTGGACCGGAGACGACGGCCCGAACATTCGCGATGCCGTCACGTCGCTCGGTGGCTCCTACCGGACCGTCACGCGGCGACGATGAGGCAACCCGTCCCCTGGCGGTTCTCGGTGGTGCAAGACGATGCCTGTCACGGGTAACCGGGAACCAGCAAGCTGCTCCGGCCGCGGTCGCGGGTTCGATTGAGCCACTGCCAGCTTCGGAGTGTCAACCATCGGTTCCGGCTGCCGAAGGGTGTGGGTCACGAAACAGCACGGCGACCGGTTCGGGGTCATCGTACAGGCCGACGAGCGCCTGCCCCGGTCGGTCGTCATCGTTGCGCCGACTTCCCGCAGCGCTCGGCCGGCGCCCTTTCGGCCGAGATGAGATCACCGGCACGGGCGACGCGCGTGCTGGTCGCGCAGCTCGGCGGAGGCTGACGAGGTCGACCGCAACGAGATGCTCGCCGTCGCAGGGTTGATGGAGTCGCTGCGTGCTTCGGGGCGACGTCTACCGGTTCAAGCTGCCGAAGGGGGTGGGACACGAACAGCACGGCGACCGGTTCGGTGTCGTTGTCCACGCCGACGAGTTGCTGCACCGTTCGGTCATGATCGTCGCGCCAACGTCCCGTAGCGCTCGGCCGGCTTCGTTTCGGCCCGAGATCGAGGCGGTCAGCGGAACGGCCACCCGCGTGCTGGTCGAGCTGATCGGCGCCGTGCACGTCGGGCGATTGGGGAAGCGTGACGGCCACCTGACCACGGAGGAGCCGTGGGCCCGTCGATGAGGCTGTTGACGGTGCTCGGCATCGATTGATCGGCACGTCGGGCGGGCCGGCGTCCGTCGCTACCGCCCGTCGCGTGCCATGACCAATTCGCGCCAAGGTGAGCCGCGCCTCACCATCGAGCGATGACGGTCCGGGCCGGAATCGACGGTCAGTTGTGTCGTGCGGCGGCGACTCGGCGGTTGTAGCGGGATTGCCGGTCGGCGTTCGCGCATCGTTCGTTGCAGTATCGGCGACGGTGATGGCTCCGGTAGTAGTACATGTTGCATTCGAGCCGGTCGCAGACTCGGATGCGAGCAATGTCGTGGGCTGCGACCATGTCGACGAAACGTGACGCGATGGTTGCGAGCAGTGTCTCGAATGGGCTCGCGGACGAGTCGATGACCACGGCGAGTCGATGGCGGCGGGGTTGCCATTCGAGAAGGCGATGCTGGTCGCCGAGTCTGGCAGCACCGTTGATGATGGAGAGGCTTCCGGTGAGGTCGCGCTCGGCGCTCCCGCTCAACATTTGCCGGATCGCGTCTCGGAGGTGTCGGAGCCGTTCTGCGTCGTCGGGCGTGAAGCGGCGGGGCGCGTCGAGGTCGGTCGCACATGGAGCGTGTTTGAACCAGCTGGCGATCCGATCGGGTCGCTCAAACACATCAAGTCGGATGGCCGAGTCCCTGTAGAGCGTGTTGGCGAACTCCGCTATGAGCGGCTCGCCGAGGATCGGCAGATCGGAGAGCGGGTTGACCATCGTCGCAGTCTACCGTTACGATAAAGCCGAGGTGTACCGTAACAAGCGCGATTGGATTGCAATGATCCGTGGAGCGACCATGCACGATGTCGAGGCGATCAAGAGCCTCGCTGTCGATACCGAAATGTTCAGTCCCTAAGAGGCTGGATTCGTTGATGAGATGGTCGCCGGGGCGCTGAACGGGACCCTCAAGGACCATCACTGGCTCGTTCACGACGACTCGTTCGGAGCGGTGATCGGCGCCGCGTACTATGCGTCCGAGCCGTTCTCGGGCCGGATGTGGAACCTGTACTTCATTTCCGTCTCCCCTGACCGGCAAGGCGCCGGCATCGGCGGTGCCCTGATCGGAAGAGTCGAAGCCCAGCTTCGCGAACGTGGCCCTGATGCCGCCCAGGTGTTGATCGTCAAGACTTCATCGACAGACCAATACGCCCGAACGCGCACGTTCTATCCGAAGCGCGGCTTCGTCGAGGAAGCACGCGTCCGTCGCTTCTACGGACCTGACGACAACAAGGTCGTGTTCTGGAAATCCCTCACCTCGACCACCTAGCAACCAGGGCTTCGCGCTCGCGGCCGGCAGACACCACGACGCCTCGGCAGGCACCGACCAGGCGCACCAAGATCTCGTAGCCTGTCGGCATGCCGACGAAGACCAAGACGATCCCCATCACGAACAACGACGAGGCGAATCAACTTCTCATAGAGAACCCTCTGGCACTCTTGGTGGGAATGCTTCTCGACCAGCAGGTTGCTATGGAGTGGGCGTTTCTCGGCCCCTTCAACCTCCGCGAACGACTCGGCGGCACGCTTGATGCGACCGCCATTTCTGAGATGGATCCCGAGGCACTGGTAACCATCTTCTGCGACAAGCCGGCTTTGCACCGCTATCCCGCCACGATGGCCCGCCGTGTTCACGAGCTCTGCCTCCACCTCGTGGAGCACTACGACGGCGATGCGTCGAAGGTGTGGTTCCGCGTGATGTCCGGCGACGAGCTCTACCGCCGGGTTCGAGCCCTTCCGGGATATGGCGACGAGAAGGCCAAGATCTTCGTCGCCATCCTGGCCAAACGGCTCGGCAAGCGACCCGCCGGTTGGGAGGAGGCTGCCTCCCCGTTTTCCGACGCAACGCCACGCTCAGTTGCCGACGTCAGTTCTGCCCGGACGCTCACCAAGGTCCGCGAGTTCAAGAAGGCCAAGAAGGCCGAAGGTAAGAGCAAGGCCGACTGACCCCGGTCGCTACCGTCGAGGCGTGCGCATCCTTCTGGTCACGGGCGAATATCCACCGGACACGCCGGGCGGGATCGGGAGCTTCGTCGCCTGCGCCGCACGGGCGTTGACGGCAACCGGTTCCGAGGTGCACGTTCTGGTGTGCGCCAAAGCCGAGCCGGCCACCGACACGATGGACGGAGGGGCGTTCATCCACCGACGCCCGATGCTCCGGGCGGCCACCTTTCCACTGCGAGGAAGGGTCGGCGGGCGTACGGCCCTTGCGCTCTCCCTCGCCCATCACGCCCACCGCCTTGGTCGGTTCGACGTGGTGGAGGCGCCCGACTGGCAGGCGATGGGACTGGGGTTCGTGTTGGTCCACAGAACACCGACGGTGGTTTGCCTGCACACACCGGATGCGGTGATCCGCGCCTTCGACCAACCAACCGCCTCCGGCGCCCCACGCATCGCCATGCGAGCGGTTGACCGGCTCGACTCCTTCGCCGCGCGCCGAGCCACGGCCGTCACCTCCCCGTCGAACCTCCTCGTTCATACCTTGCGCGCGAGCGGGTGGCTACGCCGATCCGAATCACGGGTACAACGGGCGCCCCTCGATCTCGCCGAATGGATCGGCGCCGGCCCGGTGGAGAACACCCAGCCGACGGTCCTCGGGATGGGCCGGTTGGAGCACCGCAAGGGCTTCGACGTGCTGATTCGCGCCATTGGACTGCTGCGCGGCGAGGTCCCGAACATTCGGGTGGTACTCGCCGGTGCCGACGGCCTCCGCTCCGACGGGACGAAGTGGAGCAGCTATCTTCTCGGCCTCGCCGGCGCCGTGGGGGTCGAACTCGAGCTGACTGGCTCGATCCCGCGGAACGACCTCCTGCCCCTCCTTACCAGCAGCAGAGTGGTCGCGGTCCCGAGTCGGTTCGACAATTTCGCCATGTCGGCACTTGAAGGTCTGGCCGCGGCCCGGCCGCTCGTGTGCACCGACCACGTCGGCGTGGCTGAGCTCGATGACGGGTCCGCCGCCATCACGGCCGTCCCGGTCGACGACCCTGGAGCCTTCGCCCATGCGCTGCTCCCCCACCTCGCCGACCGGTCGGCGGCGGCGAGAGCCGGCCGGCTCGGCCAGGCGATCGTGACGGCTGCGTGCGATCCACAGGTGTTCGCTCGCAAGCGCCTCGCGCTCTATCGGGAGGTCATATCCAAGGCATCGTGACCGGCTTGGAAGCCGGCATCGCCGCCGCCACGGCTGCGCCTTCCACCCCATGCATCTCCTGGCCCACCATCGCCGTCACCGTGGGTGCGATATCTTCCGCCCGAACCGCAGGCAGGCTCGCAGGTGCAATGCCCAGACCCGCGAACACCACCCGGCCGTCTTGGCGATGACCGCCCTCCCGATGTTCGCGACGATCGCCGTGGATCACCCCAAGGTTCGGCGACACCACCGACGCCACCTGACGGTCGACGTTCCACTCGAACAACAGGTCGAACATGCCGGCGTCGCTTGCGTCGGGGTAGTGCACCTCCGCCCGATGCACCTGACGCACCATCGGCTCGTCGGTGTCGACGGTCCGCAGCGCCAGCAACTCCGTTTCGAGCAGTTGGAGCATCGTTTCAGCGTCGGCCGGCTGAACGAGCCCGCGCGGCTCTCGACCGGCAAGGTTGAGCCGTACCCCTCCCCATGAGGGAAACACCGGCATCGGAAAGAACCGACGAGACCCGTCAAGGTGGTGGTCGAGATGCTCGAAGGAACGGCCGGTCGCCCGCAAGGCCAGGCGGGCCACACGGTTCGGCGTTCGATGTGCCAGCTCCCGAAGCCGACGGGCCCGAGACGGGGGTGGCAGTGAATCATCGATCTTTCGAAGGATGGGGTCGAGCAGATGCGGCATGGAGATGTTCTCGTCGACACCGTGGCTGAGAATGAGCACCACCGACGGGGGGTCCTGTTCCGGTGACGCACTCGTGGCGATTTCGATGACCTCCACGACCGCCCGATCGAGCGCCTGATACACCTCCCGAACGACGTCACCGACCTCGGCCACTCCCCCGAGGTCTCGGCCGACCTCTCGCCGATGAAGTTGCCAGAACTGATGCCCCGCGCAGTGCGATTCGCCGAACACGACGGTGAGCACCTCGGGTTCTTCCCGCTGTACGAGCCAACGGACGAGTTCGACCTTGGCTCGCAACGCATCGAGAATCTCCAAACGAAGCAGCCGAAGTTCACCGACAGTTCCCGCTGCACCGCGCCGATCGCAATGGTCGTGCGGATCGCTGGGATGGACCGCAAGCAACTCGTGTCCCAGGCTGCTCGGGCCCGTGGCGAACGTGCCGCAGCGATCGTGCTGGCTCCACCCCACCACTTGGGCCCCCACCACGTCGGGTTGCACGGCCACGTTGGGCACGTCGACCGTGACGGTCCGGATGCCGTGGCGATCCACGGAGCCCCAATAGGTGGGGCGATGCACCGGGCCGTTCGGACCGCGGTACGCCATTCGATAGGTGCCGGGCACGAGCGGTCGCCACGTCCATCCGCCGTGTTGGTCTGGGCGGCAGCCTGTGGCGATCGTGGGCCAAACCGGTCCGGAATAGAGCCCGATGGGGTTGACCATGTCGGCTACCGCACCGCGCTGGAACAACCCGGCGATCACCGGAAGATCACCGGCGGCTATGAGCTGGTCGACCACGTCACGGTCGCCGGCGTCGAAGCCGATCACGACAACTCGCGCTGGGCTCAACGCCGACTCGCCGCTGCCATGTTGCGCTGTCGATCGAGCCATCCGAGCAATGTGGCCACGGCCCGGGGATCGTGGCGAAGTTGATGTCCCCCGCCGTCGACGATGCGGAGGTCGGCGGCACCGTGGGCATCGGCGAGCACGCGTGCATCAAACACCGGCACGGCGTCATCGTCGGAGCCGTGCAGAACCAACATGGCGCGGGGCGCGACCCGGGGCGCACACGCCACGGCCCGGATCTCTCGAAGTTCACGGGCCCACGGATCGAAGACGATCGGTTCCCGAGTCGCGCCCATGATCCCCACCTCGTTGGCATGTTCGAGCAGCCGCCGCGGATGGCTGGCCCAGTCGTCGAAGTCGGCGGGTGCACCTACGGCCGCCACGCCCAAGATGTCGGGGTCCTGTGCGGCCGCGCATGTGGCCATCGCGCCTCCCGTACCGAACCCGGCCGTCCACACACCGAACACGTTCTCCCGTTCCGCAAGCCAACGGGTGGCGGCGAGGGTGTCGCGCAGCCAGCCCCAAAGAGAGAAGCTGCCTTCGGAGGTGCCACACCCTCGAAAGGTGAAACACATCACCGCCCAACCCATTTCCGTGGCGATGCGGTCGGCCAGTTCCGGGAACGACATCGCGGACACTCGTCCACCGTCCTTGCCTGACGGGAACCCGTGACAGATCACCAAACCCGGCACAGGCGTTGACGGCGCCGACCGCGGCAGGGCGAGATGTCCGGCGAGGGCCAACCCATCGGACGAGAAGAGGTGCTCCATGCGCCCCTTAGCGGGTGGGCTCGCCGTCGTCGGTAGGCACGCCCGAACCGTTGCCCTTGTAGGGTTTGTAGCCGCGATTGCGTGCCTCGGCGAGCGTGTCTGGGCCGAATGACGCCCAGGGTGGCCCGCTCAGCCCGTCCACCTTGTCGGTGGCCATGAGCGCATCGATGATCGACGGGTCGTCGATGTTGTCGAGGTCGTACACAAGCTGCGAACGACGGTCGCCGACCCAGCGAACGTTGTGAAACTTGATGGGGCGCTCCATGCCCCGACCTTACCGTCAGCGGTGGTGCTGCTCGAAGAACGCCCACATCACTTCGTTCACATCGATGTCGTCCACCGGTGTACAGCTCAACGATGAGATGCTTGCTTCGAAGGCCGAACCCGGCCAAACATGTCCGGCACCCTTGGCGAGTACAACTCCACCGTGGCACCGTCCTTGCCGTCACTATGGCTGATCCTGCTCACGATCCCTCGCACCGGCGTAGTTGTCGGGCTTGTGGTACTGCCATTGCCCTTGGCCCAGGCCTCCAGGCTCTTCTCCACCGGCTTCGCGTCGAGGCCCGTGTCACCCTTGAGCAACTCCTCGATACCGGGAAACGCCTTGGCGGCGTCGCCGAGACCACCGTCGTATCCCACGAAACCGTCGTCCGTGCCATGAAAAGCCACCACGGGCACCGGCCGCGATGGTGCGCAGCCGGCGAGTCGATCGAGTCCGGCGACGGGAGCAATGGCGGCAATCTTGTCGGAGTAGCGGCAGCCGAGCGCCGAAGTGAGCAGCGCACCATTGGAGAGGCCCGTGACGTCGTTGCGGGCCGGGTCGACGCACCACGCGATGGGCCCGTGCCGGTTCCTTGTGGGGCAACCGTCACGAGCCCGTGTTTGTCTGCGGCGTTCACCAACCGGGAGTGGACCATGTGGATCTTGTAGCCCTCCTCATAGCCGGGCAGACCGATCGCGAGGGGAAAGGGCTTGGCGCCGTACGTCGCCGGCAGGAAGTCGGCATAGGTGCGGTCCACGCCACCGATGCTGACGATGCGATCCACGACGCGAGTGAGCGGATCGGTGGCTGGATCCCGACCGGTTGCGAGGAGACGGTGGGCTCCCGTACATGCTGACGCCGGCGGCGGAGTGCCCGGCGGGGCCCGCGTGGAAACCGGTGAGGCCTCAGAGCTCGTCGGTGCCGACGTCGGTGCTGACGAGCGGCAACCGACCGACAGAGCGGCAATCGCTCCCCAATCCAGGCCGAACAGCCACGGGTATCGACGAGCTCGCATGTGATCCCCCTCGGCATCGGGCGCCGGTGCCAGATGCCCTGGCGAGCCGTCAGACCAAGGGATCCGTGGGGCCAATCACGACCGCTCCCACGGCCCCGATCGCCATGAGGTAGGCGTCGGTCGATTCCAAGACGTGCACGATGTAGGCGTCGTCGAAATCGTCGCCGGCATCGGGAAGCCCGTCGGCATCGGCGATTCGCCCGAGGACGAACGCCAACGCGTCGTCCTCATCGACCACCTGCGCCGGCCCAGGAACCCCCGACGCCTCCACTCCGTCCTTCGGGTCGGGCACCGACGCGTCGCGCGCCACGCCCTTGGCTTCGAAGAAGTCGAGCTGGTGGGCAATCACGGCACTGACATCGGTGAAGCTCAGCTGCGCTGTCACAGGTTCGGGCAACCGCTCGGCCACCCAAGTGACGGCCTCCTCGAGGTCGAACACCCGCAACGGGGGTTGTCTGCTGAGCTTCGCAACCACATCACCAACCGTGACGAGCGCGATCACCACCACAGCGACCACGGCGAGCACAACAAGAAGGACGGCCACCGGCGAACGCTAACGCGCCGACTCGGACTGACCCGACTCGAACTGAACCGACTCGAACTGGCCCGACCCCGACTGACCCGACCCCGAACGCGCCGGAACCCGAACCCCCGCTGCAGCCTGGCATATGCCGGCGCATCGGCGGTTCGGGTTCCGGACCCCCCTGATGGTCAGATCCCGATGCGTTGCGCGAGCAGCTCGCGGTGGTACGTGGGGTCGCCGAACAGCAGCTCGGAGCTCTTGGCCCGCTTGAAGTACAGGTGGGCGGGATGCTCCCAGGTGAAGCCGATGCCTCCATGAATCTGGATGTTCTCCGCCGATGCGTGGAAGTAGGCCTCAGAGCAGTAAGCCTTCGCGAGCGAGGCCACCGATGGCAGCTCGTCGTTCATCTCCGAAGCGCACCAACCGGCGTAGTAGGCCGCCGATTTGGCCGATTCGACCTCGAGGAGCATGTCGGCGCACTTGTGCTTGATCGCTTGGAACGAGCCGATCGGCCGCCCGAACTGCACACGAACCTTGGCGTACTCCACGGCCATGTCGAGGCACTTCTGGGCGCCACCAACCTGTTCGGCCGCAAGGGCTACCGCGGCAAGGTCGAGGACGGAGGACAGCACCTCGGCTCCGGCGCCGTCTTCCCCGACCAACTTGGCCGGGGTATCTGCGAAGTCGAGCTTGGCCTGCTTGCGGGTCTGGTCCATAGTGGAAAGCGCGGTACGGGTGAGCCCGGCGGCCTCGGCATCGACGGCGAAGATGCTCACGCCGTTGTCGGTGCGTCCAGCCACGAGAATGAGGTTGGCAGTGTGGCCGTCGAGCACGAAGCTCTTGCTGCCGTTGAGCTTGTAGCCGTCGCCGTCGGCGGTGGCGGTGAGCTCGATGCCCGACGCGTCCCACTTGCCGTTGGGTTCGGTGAACGCCAGCGTGGCGATGGTTTCGCCCGAGGCAATACCCGGGAGGTATTCCTTCTTGGCGGAATCGTCGCCGCTCAGCAGGAGCGTGTTGGCAGCGAGCACAACTGACGAGAAATAGGGAGCACACAGCAGCGCCTTGCCCATTTCTTCGAGCACGACGATCAGTTCGACGTAGCCGAAACCCTGACCCCCGAACTCCTCGGGAATCGTGAGGCTTTGCAACCCGAGTTGCTCGGCCATCTGGCTCCACACGTCGGGGTCGTACCCCCGCTCCGTGTCCATCTGCTCACGGACGGCAACCTCTGGCGACTTGGCGTCGAGGAACTGCCGGACGATGTTGCGGAGTTCTTCCTGTTCCTCGCTGAAGGCGAAGTTCACGGTGGGGCCCCCTTGTGCGGTGACTTCCGGCCCGGGACTGGGTCCGGAGTGTTCTGGCGATGTCTGATTCTTACTAGACCGAGCGGTCAAGAAACCACTCGGGGCCGAACTCTAGGCCGGCGCGGGTACGGTAGGCCTATGGCAGCAATCCATTTTGAAGACGAACAAGCGGAGATCCACAAGCTCGTGGTTGGCCCGATGGACAACAACGTATTCGTCTTGCGGTGCAAACAAACGGGCGAGTCGGTGCTCATCGATGCCGCCAACGAACACGAGAAGTTGCTCGAACTTTGCACGGCACTCAACGTTCGTCGGGTTCTGGAAACCCATGGCCATTGGGACCACATCCAAGCGGTGCCGGCGATCCGTGACGCCGGCTACGAAGTGGGCATCACCAGTGCCGATTCGTCGATGCTCGACTCCTACGACTTCGTGCTCGAACACGACACGGTGGTTGAGGTCGGCCAACTCAAACTCCACACCATCCTCACGCCGGGCCATACACCCGGCTCGATGTGCTTTCGAATCGAAGGGTCACCCGTGCTGTTCGCCGGCGATACGCTGTTCCCCGGCGGTGTGGGCAACACGAACTTCGAAGGCGGCGACTTCACTACCATCATCGAGTCGGTCGACCGACTCCTGTTCGCCGCCCTGCCGGCAAATACGATCGTGCTGCCGGGCCACGGCGACGACACGATGATCGGCAACGAAGCGCCCCACCTACAGGAGTGGGTCGACCGTGGTTGGTAACAATCCCGTGGACTCGGAATACGTTTCGCACTAAATCCGTTGCAACTGCTCGATGCTGCTCGCCAACCGTGAGATCCGCCGTGCCCGCTTGAGGTTTGCCCTGCTCTCCGGCGCCGTGGGTCTCCTCGTCTACCTGATCCTCTTCCAGCAACTGCTCCTCGGAGGCCTACTCCAGAGCTTCACCAGTGCCCTCGATGCGCAGGATGGCACCGTGCTCGTGTACAGCTCCGCAGCTCGTAAGAACGTCGAGGGCAGCGTGCTCACACCCGACACGGTCGAAGCAGTTCGGCGCGTCGAAGGCGTCGCCGCAGCCGGTCGAATCGGTCAAGGCACGTTCACGGTGGTGTCCGAGGCGCCAGGCAAGAGCGCCGAACAGGTGGAGGCATCGGTCTTCGGCTTCGAGACTGGCCTCCCTGGCGCACCAACCCGAATCGTGCAGGGCGTCGCCCCAAGTGACGTCAATGAAGCGATCGCCAGCCAGGAAGACGTCGCGAAGGGTTTCGGCCTCGGTGCCACCGTTCGCACGGAAGCGGGGGGCGTGCCGCTGCGCATCGTCGGACTCACCGAGAACAGCCGGTTCAGCGTTGCTCCCACACTATGGGTCACGTATCCCACCTACGAGGGGCTCCGTCGGGCTGCGAATCCCGATGCCACCGCGGTGTTCCCCACGCTTGTCGCCGCCCAACCGACGGAAGGCGTTTCCCCCACCGAAGCCTCCACTCGAGTCACGGCGCAGGTGTCGGGGGTTCAGGCCCTCACCCGATCCCAGGCAGTGACCGAGGCGCCAGGCGTCGCGGCCGTGCAGCAGTCGTTCTCGATCATCCTCGGTTTGGCGTTTGTGGTGGTCACCCTGGTGATCGGGTTCTTCTTCTTGATCCTCACCACCCAGAAGGCCTCCTCGCTCACGCTGCTCCGGGCCATGGGCGCCCCGAGTGGGTACCTCGTCCGCAACCTGGTGGTCCAGATCCTGGCGGTGGTCGGTGTGGGAATCGCGCTCGCCCTTGCACTCCTGGTGGGATCGACCCGCAGCGGGGGGGGAAGCCTCCCCCTCACCATCAACCCCACCACCGTCGCTCGCACATCGACGGCGATCGTCGTGCTCGCCCTCGCCGGATCGTTGGTGTCTATCCGGCGGGTTCTCCGCCTGGATCCCCACGATGTCGTGAGCCGCCAGAGCCTCGGAGGCCTCGGATGAATCTTGGTTTGAAGGAACTCCGACGCCGTCCCGGCAGGTTCGGCGCGGCGGCAGCAGCGCTCGTTCTCATCTCCGTGCTCACCCTCTTTCTCGGAGGCCTTCTCGACGGGTTGTACCTGGGCTCCACCGGTGCCCTTCGCGCCCAACCCGGCGACCTCATGACCTTCTCCGGCAATTCGAAACTTTCGGTGATTCGCTCACGAATCACCGGGGAGCAGCGTGCGGAAATCGCAAAGATCGATGGGGTGACGGCCGTCGGCGGTGTGGGATTCGCCCTCGTCTCCGCCGCCGTGCCGAACCAGTCAGAACCAGCGAGTGTCACCGTGATCGGGTATGAGTTGGCTCCTGCGGGGGTTCCTGATCGTCCCATGGTGGGCGAGGCCTACGCCGATCAGTCACTGGAGACCAAGGGCGTACGAATTGGCCAGGTGCTCGCCGTCGGCCCCAAACAACTCCCCATCAAGGTGGTCGGTTTCGTTTCCGACACCAACTTCTTGCAGCAGGGAGCGTTGTGGACCGCGCCGACCACTTGGCGCGAGGTGCTCGCATCAGCCCGGCCGGACCAAACACTTCCGTCCGGCACCTTCCAGGCCGTCACGGTGCAGACGGCAAGAGCCACGGATCCCGCCGGTCAGGCCTCCATCGCGGCCTCGATCGACCGATCGGTCGCCGGCGTACGAACGGTCACCCGCGACGACGCCGTCCTTGCTCTGCCGGGCATCAAGGAGCAGAACAGCACCTTCACGGCGGTGATCGGGGTCACCCTGCTCGTGGCGGGCATCGTCGTCGCACTGTTCTTCGCCTTGCTCACACTGGAGCGAACCGGCATGTATGGCGTGTTCAAGGCGATCGGCGCCTCGAGTGGTCAGGTGTTCGCCGGCGTCATCACCCAAGCCCTCGTGGTGGCGGTGGTGTCGTTCCTCGTGAGCGTGCTGTTGGTGGTGCTCGCCGCTGCCGGCATCGGTGATGCGCTCCCGCTCACCCTTGTCCCGCGTCGTCTTGCCACTACCGCACTGGCGCTCACCGTCACCGCGGCGCTCGGTGCTGCGATCTCGCTTCGTCGAGTGGTGCGCATCGACCCCGCCGCCGCTATCGGCTGAAATCCTCCTCGAAAGGCCCTATCCGTGACCGCCCTGCAACTCACCGACGTCCGAAAGACCTACCAGTCGGGCGACGACGAAATCGTGGCACTCGAATCCACCACCCTCACCGTGCCATCCGATGAGATCCTGGCGTTGGTGGGTCCGTCGGGTTCTGGCAAGACGACGCTGCTGTCGATCGCTGGCGGTTTGCTCGGTCCAACCGAGGGACGCGTGATGGTGGGCGATGAGGACATCACCGGGCACTCTCCACGGGAACTCACCAGTTTCCGTCGCCGTCGCGTGGGTTTCGTATTTCAAGCGGTGAACCTCGTTCCGTTTCTCAATGCCCGCGAGAACCTGTTGGTGGTCGCGGAGTTCGCCAAGCTCGACAAGAAGGGGGCCAAGGAACGCGCCGAACAACTCCTCGGCGAACTCGGTCTCGGCGACCGCATGGACAACCTCCCCGGCCAACTCAGCGGTGGCGAACGCCAGCGAGTGGCGATCGGACGTGCCCTGATGAATCAACCCGAGTTGGTGCTGATCGATGAACCCACCTCGGCGCTCGACACCAAACTCGGCGAGCAGGTGATGCAACTGATCGTGCGCGAGGTCAAAGCACGCGGCACGGCCGCCGTCATCGTGACGCACGACCTCCGAATGACCCAGTTCGCCGACCGCACCATCTCGATCACCGACGGGCGCATCGAACACTGACCGAAACGCCGAACATGGCGACGTCAATGCCTCAGCGCGACTCCCATGCCCCGTCGTCGTTGAGATACGGCCGCACCTTCTTCGGTAGAACGCCGGCGGCCACGTCGGCCAACGTGACCACCTCAAGTACACGCCGGAGTGACGCACGGGTGGCGATCCACACCAACTGCAACCCCGCCGCCGACTCGGGATAATCGATCTCCTCGGGTCGCTCTCCCCGAACGTTCGCCAACGGACCCTCGCAGGCCCGGATGATGTCGGCGATGGAGATCTCGGACGCTGGCTTGGCGAGCCAGTAACCGCCTTCGGCGCCGCGCCTGCTGCGAACCAACCCGGCCTGTCGAAGCTCACCGAGGATGTTCTCGCAGAAACGAAACGGGATGTCCTGGTCCTGGCGAATACGGTCGCCTTTCACCGGAGCGGTTCCCGCAGCAGCGGCGTTCGCCAACACCACAGCAGCCCGCACGGCATAGTCGACTTTCGCTGTCACTCGCATCACCCGATTGTTGCCGACGAAACGGGATGGCGAACCATTCGATCGACCCCACACGGCTTCGGATGTGTGTGAATACCACCCGATCGACGGGCCCGTGAACGTATGCTCGCCGAGCGTGAACCCCACCCTTCGCACGGCCACCGTGTTCTGGCGACAGCGCCGAGCCCTGCCCCAGACCCTGATTCTCTTCGTCACGTCCCGCTGCAATGCCCGGTGCGACTTCTGTCTCTATTGGGACCAGATCAACGACCCCGTCCCCCGTTCGCTCGAGCTCACACCACACGAGGTCACCGAGATCGCCCGGCGATACGGCCCTCTCAACAATCTCTCGCTTTCCGGTGGCGAACCGTTCGTACGAAGCGACCTTCCCGAGTTGTGCCAACCATTCATCGACCATTGCGGCACGTCAGTGATCGACATCCCCTCCAACTTCTGGTTCACCGAAAAGATGGTCTCTGGCCTCGAACGTCTGGCCGCTCGGAACCCCGAGGTGCTCATCGAGGTGCAGCTCTCGCTCGACCACATCGGCACCGCTCACGACGTCAGCCGCCGGGTCGACGGCCTCTACGCGCGGATCCAAACGACCCTGGCCGCCCTCGCTCCGGTGCGGGAGCGATGTCCGAACCTTCGCATCAAAGCCAGCCTCGTGTGGCTGGAACGCAACCGTGACGACATGGCGGAGATCACCGCGGAGATCGGGCGGTCACTCGACGTTGACCGTGTCCACGTGGCCTACCCCAACCAGTTGCTTCCCCCCGAGGGCGATAGCGGGGTCGCGACCGACGTTGCTCGCTTTGCACGCACCTGCGACGAGGCGGCAGATCACTCGCCCGGATCGGCCACCGACCTCTACTCCGCCGGCATTCGGGCGGCCCGTTCGATTCAGAACCGATTGTTGTCACAAGCCGCGACCGGCCAACAGCCCGTGGGCAACTACTGCGAAGCAGGACGATGGGTGCTCGTGATCAACGAAAAGGGCGAGGTATTTCCGTGCGAGCCGCTCTGGTCGTCGATCGGCAACGTGCGCGATCATCAGTACGACGTGCACGCGGTGCTCGACGCACCGGCCTACGCCGAGTTTCGGGCACGACATCTCGGCAATGGGTCGTGCAACTGCACGTGGGGAGTCGCGGTTTCCGCCAGCATCGCCTCGCGAGCTCGGTTCGGGCCGGAGCTCGCCGGGCGTGCCGTCCGAGTCGCCTTGCGCCGGCACCAAAAGCGCCCCGACCTCACCGCATGACGCACCTCCCGGCTCGCCTGGGCGTGGTCATCCCCGTCACCCGCCCCCACATGGCCTCAGCGTGCCTCGCCGGCATTGCCACGCAGGCCGACGCCGGCTCGGTGCTCGTCGTGGTGGTGGGCAACGTCGACGGGATCGTCGTTCCCGACAAGCTCCAGACCATCTTGGTGCCCCTCGCCGAACTGCACACCAACGTGCGTCGGGACGCGGCGTTGCAACGGCTTTCGACGCCGCTCGTCGCCTTGCTCGACGACGACACCGTGCCACAGCCCGGCTGGCTTGCCGCTGCTCTCGCCGTCGACCCGGTGGCCCAGATCATCGTCACCGGCCCGGAGCACGCGTTCCTCGAGCACCCCACCGCGCAGCTCATCGAGGCGGTTTCGTCGAGCATCCTCACCGAGGGGTCACTCGCCCATCGAGTGGAAACACGCCGACCGGTGGGATGGACCGACGTCCCGTTCTCCAACGTGGTGCTGCCCCGACTCGTGATCGAGACGGCCGGCGGTCTCGCCCTCGATCAGCCGGCCGACGTCGATGATCTGGAGTTCATGCTCCGAGCCCGCCGCGTCGCCACCTTTCTGAACGATCCGGAACTCGTCGTGGTGCACGACCGCTACCCACCCAGAATCTCGGATCTGCTCCACTACCGATGGCGAGTACGTCGGCGTGTGGGCGAGAAGCTCGTCACCCATCCTTGGCTCTACGGGCGCATTCCCCCGGCCGTGGTCGTCGCCACCGCCCCGACCGCCGGGCTGCTCACGCTCCATCTCCTGGGCTGGCGCCGGGGCATGTCTCTCGGTGCAGTCGTGTATGGCGCCGTGCTCGCCGCCCAGGCGGCGATCGGTATCCGTTTGGTGGGGGCCCGCCGAACACCAGCCTTCGTCGGGCTCACCATTGCCTTGCACGCCACCAACATCGCCGCAGTACAGGTGGGCATCGTCAAAGCTCTGCTGGGTCGACCGGGCACCGGACGATACGACGGTCGAGATCACGAATGGTCTTCCGCCACAGCGTGTAAAGATGGCCCATGACCGGCCCCGCCCTCCCGGCCGATGATCGTCCGCTCGACCTCACCCCGGTGCACACGGCCGACCTTCCGGCCACACCCACCCGGGATCGCAACATCCCTGCGTCAGCGTGGCTGGAGGCCCCGTTGGCGCTGCTCCATCTCGGCGACGACATTTCCCAACCGTTGATCACCTACAAGCGACGGATCGGCCGCCGCACCGAAGGCGGACCTTGGTTGTTGTGGCGGGCGGGTCCGGCGGTTCGAGCCGACGCCCGCTACTGGGCCGGTCACGTCGACGACCTCCAGGTGCAGTTCACCTTTCGCCTGTTCCCCGACGGAAGCGGGCACGGCCACGGACCATCCGGTGGGGTCCACGAGCGATTTCGCACCTGGAAGGAAGACCTCCTCGCCCACGACACACCCACAAAAGGAGAAAATCCCCCGGGGACATTTCCACTACGGCCGTAGTGGTAATACAATGACGGCATGGACGCGTCCCCCGCTCCGCTGTTCGAGGTCCGCAACCTCCACGCCGCTACCGCCGACGAACACCACGCCCCGATCCTTCGCGGTATCGACCTTCAGGTTCGCGCCGGTGAAGTCCATGCGCTGATGGGTCCGAACGGCTCAGGGAAGTCCACCCTTGCGTCCACGCTGCTGGCGAGCCCGGAATACGAGGTCACCGAGGGTGCGATCCTGCTCAACGGTGACGACATCACCACGTGGGGGCCCGACGTGCGCGGGAAGGCCGGACTGTTCCTCGCGTTCCAGTACCCCCAGGAGATCGCTGGCGTTTCGGTGTTGAACTTCCTACGCCAGGCGCTCTCGGCGCGGAAAGGCATCGATCTTTCCATGTTGGAACTTCGGCTCTCGATCATGGAGTGGATGGCCCGTCTCGACATGGATCCCGCCTTCGCCGACCGTTACCTCAACGAAGGCTTCTCCGGCGGCGAGAAGAAACGCAACGAGATCCTCCAGATGGCCATCCTGGAGCCGGAAGTGGCGATTCTCGACGAAACCGACTCCGGCCTCGACATCGATGCCCTCCGCATCGTTGCGAAGGGCATCCGTGAGGTGAAGGAGGCACGCCCCGCGCTCGGCATCGTGATGATCACGCACTACCAACGACTTCTCGACGAGGTGCAACCCGACGTCGTCCACATCCTCCTCGACGGACGCATCGTCGACAGTGGCGGCATCGAACTGGTCCGGCGGCTCGAGAAGGACGGGTACGAATCGTGGCGCTGACCGATCCGGCGACCGTTCCCGCAACCGCCGCCGTGGCCCCGCCAGCGTTCGATGTGGAGCGCATCAAGCGCGACTTCACGGTCCTGAGCGATCTCACGCCGGGAGGTCGCCGGCTGGTGTTCCTCGATTCCGCTGCGTCCTCGCAGAAGCCCACCGCCGTGCTCGACGCAATGACCAACTTCTATGAGCACGAGTTCGCCAACGTGCACCGCGGGGTCTACGCCCTCGCCGAGGTGGCCACCCATCGCCTCGAGTCTGCCCGGGCAGCCGTCGCCACGTTCATCGGCGCGCCGTCTTCCGAAGAGATCGTCTTCACCAAGAACGCCACCGAATCACTCAACTTGATTGCCCGGAGTTGGGGCGCGGCCAACCTCGGTGCGCACGACGTAGTGGTACTCAGCGAGCTCGAACATCATGCCAACATCGTGCCGTGGTTCCAGTTGCAGGCCGAACGCGGCTTTGCGATTCGTTGGATCCCCGTCGCTCCCGAGGGCAACCTCGACCTCACCCATCTCGACGAGCTCCTTGACGGCGCGAAACTCCTTTCCATCACCGCTATGTCGAACGTCACGGGGGCGCTGCCACCACTCAAGACGCTCGTGGATGCGGCCCACCAGGCCGGGGCGCTCGTGGCCGTCGATGGATGCCAATACGTGCCGCACCTCCCAACCGACGTGGTGGATCTCGGTATCGATTTCCTTGCCTTCAGCGGCCACAAGATGCTGGGGCCCACGGGAATCGGAGTGTTGTGGTCCCGGGCCGAGCTCCTCGCAAGTATGCCGCCGTTCATCGGCGGCGGCGGCATGATCCTCGACGTCACCACGGAGGGGTTCATCCCCGATGTTCCGCCGGCGCGGTTCGAGGGCGGAACACCGCCGATCGCCGAGGCGGTGGGGCTTCACGCCGCCATCGACTATCTGACCGCCATCGGCATGGCCAACATCCGGGAACACGAGATCCAGCTCACCACGTACGCCATGCAGACCCTCCAGTCCCGCCTCGGTGATCAGCTCACGATCCACGGCCCCGGCGATCCCCATGATCGAGGCGGGTTGCTCTCGATCGAGCTGACCGACATCCACGCCCACGACGTGTCGCAAGTTCTCGACGAGTACGGGGTGTGCGTCCGTCCTGGCCACCATTGTGCCAAACCGCTCATGCGCAAGCTGGGTGTGGTGGCCAGCGCCCGGGCCTCGCTCTACCTGTACAACGACGAAGCCGACATCGACGTGCTCGCCGATGCGCTCGCAGCCACGGCCGAATTCTTCGCCATCTGAACCACCTGCCCCCTCACCTGGAAGACTGCTCACATGCCCGGCCTTGAAGATCTCTACCGTGAGATCATCCTCGACCACTACCGCAATCCGCGAAACCGCGGAGATCTCCCCGTACCTCCCGCCCATCGCACGGAGGGGTTCAACCCGCTCTGTGGCGACGAGATTGTCGTGTTCGTCTACGTCGACAGCAACGGCCTCATCGATGACATCAAGATCGGGGGCCAGGGCTGCTCCATCAGCCAGGCGTCGGCTTCGATGATGGCCGCAGCCGTGAAGGGTCGCACCCTCGACGAGGTCGACGGACTCACGCGTGCGTTCAAAGCCATGATGTCGATCCATGAGTCAAGCCTCGATGGTGATCCTGATGCCGGCGACATCTCCCAACTGGATCCTTCCGTGAAGTTGGGCGACCTCGAAGCCCTTCGGGGGGTGGTGAAGTTCCCGGTACGCATCAAATGTGCCACCTTGGCCTGGAACACCCTCGGGCAGGCACTCGATGAGGCGCGAACGCCGCCAGCGTCGCCGACACGGTAACGAACGGTCGCTCACCCGACTCGACGCCCAACCACAACGAAGTGGGCGAACGGGTATCCCCGGTCGAGACGTGTCGTGGTGCACGTAAACCCCAAACCACCGAGCAGGTCTTCGTAGAAGTCCGGTCCCACGTTCACCACCGTGTCTCCCTCGAGGTTACGTAACACCCGCATATCCACCCACGTGCCGAACCGGTTCACGAGGTCCTTCCACCGCGGTGCCGCGTCGACCTCCTTCACCACGACGGTGGCGTCATTCGACAACCGATCGACGGCTCTCTCGATGACTGCACGCCGTTCCGAAGGCTCGAGGAGATACAGCATCTCGGCAAAGACCACGGCATCGAACGGACCCTCAGGCAACACCGTTCGCGTACATCGTTCGAACCGCACACGAGCACCGGACCGGCGGACCACCTCGCCAACGCGTGCCGCAGTGAGGATCTTGGCCTCGTCGACGTCGACACCGACCACCTCACGGGCATGCGCCGCCGAGGCAAGGTAGGCCGACAGGAGGCCCCGCCCGCAACCCACTTCCAGAATGCGGCCCGATAGAGGCACCCGTCGCTCCACTTCCCAGAGCGGGCAACTGATCCACCGGAGTTGCACCTGCACTGCATCGCGCCAGCCCGCCCGCCGATACTGCCATGCAGTGGCGAGGAGGATTCGCATCTGCCCCCGCCGCGTCACGTCGGGCACTCGATGGCCTCTGTAGGCGCGTCGAGGAACTGGTGCAACCACGCCAATCCCATACCGGCCAGCATCACGATCGAGATGTCGACCATCAGCCGCATGCGGGCGATTGCTCCGATGAACGCCACGGCCACGACGACCGAGAGCACGGTGCCGGCGAACGGTGCGAGGGCAACCTTGCGGCGTCGAAGCGCCACCAAGCCGGTCACCGCCAACGGCATCAGGAGGAGATGAGCGAACACCGCGCTGAAGCTGCCCGCAAACCCGCGCACCTCGAACAAGGCCGAAAGGTTGGCGTTGTGGGCCGGACGGTACAGCTCCGACGATCGCCCGACCGCAGCGGCCACTTGAACTGGGTAGCGGCCTGCGTTCTGGCGCAAGTAGCGGGTGGCGACGTTCATGGCGCGAGCGTCGGAAACAGACTCGTCGGGGTGCAACATGATGAGGACAGGCAGACACCCAAGGTTGTAGTACCCGAGGAGTTCGCCGTAGAACACCGAATCACAGGTCACCTCGGCCAGCGTCCCGCCTGGTGTGGTGGTCATCACTACCGGCTTGCTGAATCTACCCTGGTTGTAGGCGGCCCACGGCGCCAACACCACGGCGAGCGTAAATGCCGCAGCCAACATGTGGACGAGATACGCCGTCCATCGCTTCGCCCGGACGCCGGCCACCAGGTAGGCGATCGCCACCGGAACGGCGATGACCACCACCTCCGCTCGTGTGAGCGCAGCAATGCCCAGCGCGCCGCCAAACGCCACGCCCCACCGCAGGGACGGTCGTTCGCACAGCTCGCAAGCGACAAGCACGAGCACCCCTCCCGTGACCAGGAGCAACGATTCGGAGTAGAGCATGGCGTCGTTCAACCAGAACGCGGGATACACGGCGGCGATCCCACCGGTCCAGGCTGCCGCGGTCACCGCCGGAAGCTGGGCGCGCCGGGCGAGCCGGTAGGACGCGATCGTGATGGTCACCACTCCCGCCGAGCCGACCAGGGCGGCCAGGTTCCGACGAAGCCCGATGTCGTCGTTACCCGTGAGGTCGACCGCGGCGAGGAACAACGTGAACATCGGTGGATGCGTCGCGGAGGGACGCCCTTCGAACACAAAACCGTCACCCTTGCTCACCGCCCGTGCCGTCTTCACGAACACGCGGGCGTCGCCGGCAAGCTCCCAACATTGGTCGGCACGGGTCGGGTCGAAGCGCTCCACACAGATCGGACGTTGCACGTTGACGATCCAGAGCCGCACCCCCGCGGAGGCCAGGAACACGAGAAACAGCCCGACCAACAAGGTGTTCCGGGCTCCGACGGCCATACGCGGCAACCGCGGTGACATGGTGGATGCCCGCTGCATACCCTCGTGCCAAACCCAGGTCAGCCCATCAACCACAACCGGCGCGGCCAACAGCACCGCAGCCACCTCGAGCGGAACCAACGGACCGGACGCAACGCCGACCAAGGCGACAAGGCCGACCGACACGGCCGCAAAGAGACCGAACGGCCACACGACCTCGCCCCGTTGTGACCGTCGAACGGCACCGAACGCCCCCAACAGGAAGAGTCCCACTCGTGCGATCCATCCCAAGGTTGTGAGCGACCCCCAATCGCCGTACTCATCGATGTTGGATGCGACGGAGTCGAAAATTCCGCGTTCCGCCACCATGAACCCATTTCCGACCGCCAGGTTGAACACCAGCCACGGCAGTGTGACGCCGATGACCGACACGACGGTCATGCCAACCGAACGCGCCGTCGCCTGCGCGCCCGACCGACCGTAGAGGTGGATCCCAATGCCGATGAGGGACGCCAGCGCAATCACGACGCCGTCGGCGCGCGTGAGCACCACGGCCCCGATCAGCAGCCCATCGATCGCCGCATCCTTCACCGACGTTCCGTCACCGGCTGCCACCAGACGCAAAAGCAGGACTGCAAGCAACGGGACGAACACGAGGTCGGGACGGAGGGTGACGGCATCGATCACCCAGAACGGCGACAAGGCAACGACGCCGGCCGCGGCACCAGCAACGGCAGGCCGAGTTCGCTCCGCTGCGCCCACGCGAGCTCGATCCAACATCATCGCGACCCCGCCCACAACCACGGCGCCGAGCGCACCAAGAAGACCGGCGAACGCACGCTTGGCCTGGAGGTCGGAGAACCCCAACAGGTCGCCGACCGCGAGCATCATCGGCAACACCGGCGCGGCGGTGGCACGGGGCGTGGGAACGTAGGGTTGCAACGGATCGGCGAACCCTTGACCGCGCAACACCCCGGCCGACAGGGCACCCATCACCGCCGTGTCGCTATAGGGCCCCAGACACATCGGTGCCACACTCGCAGCCTGCGATCCGCAGGTGGGCGCGTCATTGAACACGACCCAAACTCTGATCGACATTCCGAGGAGGACCGCAGGAAGCGTGGCGAGCACAATCGCCACAACCATCCTCCGCACGGTGATGCCTCAGGCCAGGGGGTCGGCGAACGGGTCGGACGCAGCAGAGCGGGAATCGGGTCCTCCGCCGTGTTGGGCCTCGCCGTCGGCGTAGCCGGCATACCCCGTCTGCTCGAGCTCGTCGGCGAGTTCGGGCCCGCCGGTGGCCACGATGCGGCCACGGGCCAGCACGTGCACATGATCCGGGTGCAGCTCGTCGAGCAGCCGCCGATAGTGCGTGATCGCCAACACCCCGAGGCCCGGTTCGGCCTTCGTGGCATCTTCCACCCGCCGAGCACAATCGCGAAGTGCATCCACGTCGAGCCCGGAATCGAGTTCGTCGAGGATGGCGAACTTGGGTCGCATCACTGCCAACTGCACGGTTTCGTTGCGTTTCTTCTCCCCGCCCGAGAGATCGACATTCAGCGATCGTGCGAACAGTCGGGGGTCGAGCCCAACCCGTTCGGCTTCCCTGGCCAACTCGGCGCCCACGGTTGCCGGATCACGGTCGCCCGCCACAGCGGCCGCCTCCATTACCTCCTGAAGCGACACGCCCGGCACCTCGATCGGGTACTGCATCGCCAGAAAAAGGCCAGCTTGCGCACGCTCCCAGGTAGGGAGAGCGAGAACGTCGATGTCGTCGATCATCACGGATCCGCCCGTGACTGTGTAGCCCGGCTTCCCCATCAGCACATGACTCAGGGTGCTCTTTCCCGATCCGTTCGGACCCATCACGACATGCACCTCGCCGCTACCAACAACGAGGTCGATGCCGTGAAGGATCGGCCGACCGGCCACATCTGCGGTGAGCCCTTCGATACGAAGCGTGCTCATGTCAGGGCACCTCGATGAGCACATTGGTGCCGTCGATGCGGAGGGAATATACGGGAACAGGTCGAGTGGCCGGGAGCGAGCTCGGCACCCCGGTCTCCAACGAGAAGCAGGAGCCGTGTTTCCAGCACTCAATCTCCAGCGTGTCGACATGCACCTCGCCCTCACCCAGCGAAATGTCCTGGTGTGTGCACCGATCCCCCACCGCAAACCAACGGTCGCCGCAGCGGACGACCGCCACGCGCAGCTCTCCGAGGTCGAAACGTCGGGCCTCACCCGACGGCACGTCTTCGATGCCACAAATCCGTTCAGCGACCATCAGCGTCCTGTCTCATCGAGGCGTTCAGCGACCCGACCACGTAGCCACGCTTGAATGCCGGCAAAAGGAAATGTGCCGAGCACGTCGGCAAAGAACCCCTCGACGATCAATCGTTCGGCCACTTCCGGGGGAACACCCCTGCTGCCAAGGTAGAAAAGCTGATCGATGTCGACCGGGCTAACGGTGGTCGCGTGGCTGCACCGAACGTCGTTGTTCTCGATCTCAAGGTTCGGGACGGAATCGGCCCACGCGTCAGGCGAGAGCTTGAGGTTGCGATTCGTCTGAAAGGCGTTGCTTCCCCGAGCCTCCTTTTCGATCCGGATGAGTCCCGAGTACACCGATCGTGCGTGATCATCGACGGCGCCGGTGAAACGAAGATTGCTCGTGGTGTCCGGAGCGTCGTGCAGTTGGAACGAACGGAAATCGAGGGTCTGGTGACGGCCACCGAAGAAGAGTGCGGTCATGTTGCCTGTCGCTCCGCGACCGGCAAGCACGCAGTCGGTGCGATGACGGGCCCGCGCGGATCCCGTTGCGGCGTGGAACAACTCGAAGGTGGCGTCGCGCTCGACCCGCACTCGGAGGTTTCCCACCTGTTGGGTGGTTTCGGGACGGTCCTGGATCTGGACGAGCCGCACTCGGGCGGCTTGTTCCACGATCACCTCGGTGAGCACCGAACAGAACGCCCGCTCGCCCGTGGAGCCGTAGACCTCGATCACGCTCGCTTCGCTGTTCGCCTCCGCCCGGATCGTGAGGTGGGCCGCAGATGCGGAGCCTTGCTCGCCCCCACGATGCAGCACCAGCACGGGTCCCGTGAGCACCACACCCCGTGGGATATCGATCAGGATCGACGACGGACCGGCGGCAATGGCGAAGGTGGCGAAGGCGTCGGGCAACTCACTTTCGGGCAACGCGCTCTCGGACACAGTTGCCGCTGGGGCCGCCGACTCTGCGTCACCATCGGGCGCGAGCTGATCGATGACTCGCAGTGCACCTGCGGAAGGTTCCTGGTCGATCCGAATCACTCGACCATCAAGGAGTTCGATCACACACGAAGGCGGAAAATCGGCCGATACGATCTTTCGCCAATCGGGATCGTCCGAAGCGTCGACCTCACCCATTTCGGTGGGCGCCGGAGCAGGAACGAAGGCCTCGGTCCGAAAATCGCCGATGCCGCTGTAACGCCATGCCTCTTCGTGTTCAGACGGCAGGGGGAGGTCGACCAAAGCGGCCAACGCCCGAGCCCGACGATCGGCGGCGGCTCCGGGGCGGACGGCGGTTGACCACGTCGGGAGGAGGACAGAAAGGCTGGACATGGCGTTCTGAATATATCCTACGCGAATAGGGGAAATTCACTCTGGGATTCAGGAGCCCTTACGGAACCGCCGGAAGAACCGGCCAAGACCCTTTCCGCTCCGTGAATCGGCACGGGCGTCCTGCTCGCGCTCCCGTGCCAGATCGGCGAGAATCTCCGGGCCGGCGGAGTTGATGATGTCTTCGGCGGCGTCGAGCAACTCGGCGATCCCCTCCCCCTTTGGCTCGTCCGGCGTAGGCGGGGTGACCAGCGAACCGTGGGTCCAGTTCACATCGGCCAGCCGTCGGGTGAACTTCGCGCAATCTTCCGGGCATCGCCAGGGTGCTTCGGGAGCAAGGTCGAGATCGCATTTTCGGACCGTCTCGCCGTTGGCGTAGGTTCGACTCTCGAAGTATTTGCAGTCCTGCCGCATCGCCATGACAACCTCCGCAGTGTTCGTGGTAGGCCGGTCTTCTTGATCGGCCAGCGCGCTTGATCAGCCGAGCCCGGGACGGTCGCTGGGAGGGCGAGCTCCGGGGGGCTTCTCCGACGGCGGCCGTCCGGCCTGCCCCGGCCGATGCAACTTCTGCGAGGCCTGCGTGAGCTTTCGAGCCTCAGACGAGATCCGCTCACCGCCGGTGACCGCTGGAGCGGAGTCGGTGGCGTCCCGGTGCTCGGTTGCGTGGCTCTGGTGGACGACGAGATCGGTTTCGCCCAGGCGCACAACATTGCCGGCCTGCACGATCATGGGCTCGACGATCCGTTCCTCGTCGATGTAGGTGCCGTTGGCACTATCGAGGTCCTCGACGATCAGGCCAGCCACCGTGGGTTCGAGGCGCAAGTGACGGCGGGAGGCAGTGGGATCTTCGATCACGATGCCATCGCAATCACGCCCAACCTCAACGTCGCCGTCGAGGGTTACCACCCGAGGGGAATGCCCAGGTTCAACCACCTGGATCCAGTAGCCGCTCATCGCTTGCCAACTGCCTTTCTCGATCGCTGTACAAGCACCATCACCGTGATGCTGCTGGGACAACCTAACCGGTAACCGGCGCCGCGCCGGACCGGCGCCCTACTTCAACACGAGATACAGGATCAGCAGAATCACCACGACCGCCGCCGCCGCTCCGGCGATGATCATCGTGGTCTTGGATCCGGTTTCCGTACCTGCTCCCGGCGAAGCGGTGGCCGCCGACGCGGGTGCCGTCGGCTCCAGCGCAGGTTCGCTTTTCGCCGCAGCCATCATGTCGCCGAGTTGCCCCGCGCTCAGCATCACGGTCTCTTCCTTGCGTTTCTCTTCGCGGGAACCTCGGAAGTCACCCTGATCGCTCACGTGCTGTCCCCTTTCGTGGACTTGTCCTCGTCGCCACCGCATCGTCGACGGGGTCGCGACAAGTGTAGAGGAGGATCTTCACCTCCGACAGGGACCGTGTCGGTTCTGTAGCAGGGGAAGTGGCTCAGCCGACGGACCCTTCCATCTGCAGTTCGATCAGCCTCGACCACTCGACGGCGTACTCCATCGGGAGGGTACGGGTAACAGGCTCGATGAAGCCGTTGACCACCATTCCCATCGCCTGTTCCTCAGAGAGCCCGCGGCTCATCAGGTAGAAGAGTTGCTCGTCGGCCACCTTCGACACCGTGGCTTCGTGGCCGATGATGGCGTCCTTGGCCCCAACCTCCATGTACGGGAACGTATCGGAGATGCTGTCCTCGTCGAGGATGAGCGCGTCGCACTGCACGTGACTCTTGCAACCGTAGGCGTCGTCTTCCACCCGAACCAGGCCACGGTAACTCGTGCGGCCCCCACCCTTCGAGATCGACTTCGACACGATCTTCGATGTGGTCTCCGGCGCCGCATGCACCATCTTGGACCCCGTGTCCTGGTGTTGGCCAGGCCCGGCATAGGCCACGGAAAGCACCTCACCTGACGCTTTCGGACCTACCAACCACACGGCCGGGTACTTCATGGTCAGCCTCGAACCGATGTTCCCATCGATCCATTCCATGTGGCCCTCAGCCTCGACGCGGGCCCGCTTGGTGACGAGGTTGAACACGTTGTTCGACCAGTTCTGGATGGTGGTGTAGGTAACCCGGGCACTCGGCTTCACCACGATCTCGACGACCGCGGAGTGCAGCGAATCCGACGTGTAGACCGGCGCCGAGCACCCCTCGATGTAGTGGACCTGACTGCCCTCGTCGGCGATGATCAGCGTGCGCTCGAACTGACCCATGTTCTCCGCGTTGATGCGGAAGTAGGCCTGGAGCGGCATTTCGACGTTCACCCCGGGGGGCACGTAGATGAACGAACCGCCACTCCACACCGACGTGTTCAGCGCCGAGAACTTGTTGTCGTTCTTCGGAATCACCTTGCCGAAGTACTGCTTGACCATCTCCGGGTACTCGCGCAGCGCCGTATCCATGTCGCAGAAGATCACGCCCTGCTGCTCGAGATCCTCACGGTTGCGATGGAAGACAACCTCGGATTCGTACTGGGCGGTGACACCGGCGAGATATTTGCGCTCAGCTTCCGGGATGCCCAGCTTCTCGTAGGTGTCCTTGATGGCGTCGGGCAGATCGTCCCAGTCGTTGACCTGATGGTCGGTGGGCTTGATGTAGTAGAAGATGTCGTCGAAGTAGATCTCCGACATGTCGCCTCCCCAGCTCGGCATCGGGCGCTTGAGGAAGTGCTGGTAGGATTTGAGCCGCTCGTCGAGCATCCACTTCGGCTCACCCTTCATCCACGACATCTCCCGGATGATGTCCGTGTCGAGCCCCTTCTTGGGCTTGAACACGTAGTCCTCTTCGTCGCTCCATCCGAGCTTGTACCGGCTGAGGTCGAGGTCGTCGGAAATGGTCATGGGGGGCCTCCGGAGATGGGTAGGAATTTCTCCTACCGCCATAGTAACAATCCACCATGGTGGATGCGACCATCGGCGGGCGACTAGTGCGACGCGATCAGAGTGGGTGCACCCGGAGGATGGCGCCGGGATCGGCATCTTGGGCCACGAAGAGGTCGCCGTCCGGACCTTGCACCGCCACTCGAAGCCGGCCGTAGGTGGTGAGCGTGGCCGATTCGCTCATGAAGGTTCCGGTGCCGTCGAATTGCAGCACCCGAAGTTGGGCCCCCTTCAACGACGCGATGAAGAGCCCGCCGTCCCATGGCCCCCATTGACTTCCGACCACGAACCCGGCGCCCGACGTGGCGATCGTGGGACACCCCGAGGCCCAGGCCGCAGGGCGGGCCGTAGGGAAGGCGGTGAGATCGGTCATGGCCACGAGCTCGTTGTAGCCAGCTGCCCCGCCAGCGGGTACGGGGTTCCAGCCGAAGTTCACACCGGAGGCAGGACGGTTCACCTCGTCGTGACACTCCGGGCCGTGCTCGACCGAGAACGCCATGCCATCGGAGGGGCGAAACGCCAGGCCCTGCGGATTGCGGTGGCCGAAGCTCAAGATCTGCGGGAGAAACGGCGGTCCGGCGTTGCCCGGTGCTCCGTTGCCGTCCCGATCGACGCGGAGCACCTTGCCGCCGAGCGAGAGCGGATCTTGCGGATTCGTGCCCGTCGCGGCGTCACCGGTGGTGACCCAGAGATACCCATCGGGGCCGAACCGGGGCCGACAGCCGGAATGACGGCCCGGCGAACCGGTGGCGTTGACCGGAATCCCGGTGATGATGTCGGTGCGGTCGGTGGAGGATGCGTAGTCGGCGGCGACGGTGAAGCGCACCACACGAACATCTCGATTCCCGCCGTTGTTGGCCAGGAAACAGGCGAACACCGATCGATTCGAGGCAAACGAGGGGTCGACGGCCAACCCCATCATCCCCGCCTCGCTGATTGCTTCGGCGTCGGTGGGCGTGGCGAGATTCTGCACGTTTCCGCCCACGAGGGCATCGATCGTGCCAGCCTTCTGTGTGAACAGCATCGTGCCGTCGGGGGTGAACGCGATGTCCCACGGCTTGTGAAGGCCCGCGACCTCGGTGGAGATGGCAAGAGCGGGAGCGCCCGGCGGAGGAGGCGGGGGCGGGGGTGTGGGGAGCACGCACCCGGCCACCACCACACCCAACGTCACGGCTGCGGCGGCCATCCTCGCCCCGAAACGCCGCGCGTCGTGAGGCGTCACGACCGGTGCAGTTCTCCGAACGAAACGCCCGGTCGGCATTTCCGGCGTGGCATCGACGCGCTTCGTGCCACCGATCCAAGAGCTCATGGGGCCTGCCTTCGTGATGGTGACCATGGTGCCGCCCTCCCCGGGGCCGATGGAAAGCGAAGTGGCGCACGACGCGCCCCGATTGAACGGCGCGATCGATGGGGGCACCGACCATCAGGGTATCGGCACCATCGCTCATGCGACGGGCGCACCCGCCTGGAGGATGATCACTACACTCTCTTCTCCCCGGGGGGACCGGGTTTCCATACCATGGCTCATGACGATCTGCGGGCGGACACACCAAAGGCGACCACGACCGCGCCGAGTGACGCGCCCCTTCGCTCCGACCTGATCAACCTCGCTGACCACGCCCCGATCGGCATGCTCCGGGCCGACCGGAGCGGACAGATCGTCTATGCCAACGCCCGGTGGCGGGAGATCACCCAATGCGATCTCCCCCTGCCGATCTCGATGGACGCGCTGACGCACCTGGTACACCCCGACGACCACCACACCACCGCTGATTCCTACATCGCCGCGTTCAAGGCGCGCACGGAGCTGGAGCTCGAGGTTCGGATCGTCCGTCCGAGCGGTGATCTTCGATGCGTGATCGTGCACGGGGCGCCCGTCACCACTGCGGACGGCCAGTTCGACGGATTCGTCGGAACGATGCTCGACGTCACCGCTCTGCGTACCATCGAGGCGCAGCGGGCCGCCGAACATCAGCGCTACAACGCATTGCTCGCGAAGGCGGCGGTGGGGCAGGCGGTGTATTCGCTCCGGGGTCACATGGTCACGGTGAACCAGGCGTGGGCCGACCTCCTCGGCTACTCCACGGAGGAACCGATCGGCACTCGAGCCGCCCACCACGTGCACCCCGATGATCGGGCCGAGCTTTTCATCCGCATCGACGACCTGATCAGCGGAGCACTCCCCTACTTCGAGCAGGAACGCCGTCTCATCCGCAAAGACGGATCGCATGTGTGGGTGTCGAGCAGCATCACCGTCGAACACGACGCTGACGGAAACCCGCTGCACTTCCACTCCATCGTGGTGGATATCGATGAGCGCAAACGAGCAGAGTTGGCGCTGCGCGAAAACGAACTGTTGCACCGAGCGGTGATCGAGTCGATGCACGACGGCCTCATCGTGCACGACGCCCACGGGGTGCTCTCCGCCAACCCCAGTGCGGCGCGAATCCTGGGCATCGATCCCGCCCGTGTGCTCGACGGTGCCCACCTCCTCGAACTGGAGGTGGTCGACACCCACGGCGATCCCATGCCGCTCGACGAACGGCCGTCGATGCGCGCGTTGTTTCACGGACAGGCGTCCCACGGGGTGGTGCAAGGCATCCGAGGATTCGATGGTGTTCTTCGTTGGTGCCTCACCAACGCCGTGCCGTTGTTCCACGCTGACTCCGATCCCCTCCCGTATGCGGTGACCCTGATGTTCGCCGACATCACCGAACGCAAGAACGCCGAGGACGAGCTCCGGGCCAGCGAAGAGCGATTTCGCACCCTCACCGAATCCATCCCGGTCGGGATCTACCGAGCCGATTCCACCGGCACCGTGCTCTATGTGAACCCCCGTTGGTACGAGATCAGCGACGCGTCGCCCACCGATCTCCACCAGGTCGGCAAGATGCGACGGGTGCACCCGGACGACCTCGAGCGAGTTCGTCAGGAGATCTACGCCACCCTCGCTCGCAAGGAGGCCTATCACGGCCAGTATCGATTGATCCGCGCCAACGGCGACATCACTTGGGTGGCGTCTCGCGCCGCATGCGTGTTGGATCCCGAGAGCGGCGAGATCACCGGCTACGTGGGCTCGTTGGAAGACATCACGCCCCTCGTGGTGGCGCAGGAGGAAACCCACCGTCTGGCCCAGATCATCGAGAACACCAGCGACCTCGTGGGAATCGCCGACCAACGGACCGACCGCATGTCCTATCTGAACCGTGCCGCACGGGAGCAGTTCGGCCTCGTTGATGCCGATCTCTCCCAGGTCAGTGATCTCGGCCTCTTCACGGCGGAGTCCGCGGAGCGTTTCATCGGCGAAATCGAGCCCGCGCTGCGTCGCGGCGAGAACTGGAGCGGCGAGCTCACCATGGCATCGATCCACGGGGAGGTTTTCAACGTGTGGCAGACGATGACCGCGGAGATCGATGAGCGCGGCGCCATCCACCGCATTTCTGCCGTCGGACGAGACGTCACCGAACAGCGCCGACGAACGGAGGAGTTGGCGTTTCGAGCCACCCACGACGACCTCACCCACTTGCCCAACCGCACGCTCCTGCTCGATCGTCTCGATGCAGCGCTCGCCGAGGCCGCCGCATCAACCACACAGGTTGCGCTGCTCTTCGTCGATCTCGACCGCTTCAAACAAGTGAACGACACCCTCGGCCATACCGCCGGTGATCAACTACTCATCGAGGCCGCGGGTCGCATCTCCTCGGTGCTCCGCGCCAACGACTTGGTCGCCCGACTCGGCGGCGACGAGTTCGTGATCCTCTGCAACGGCATCCCCGACGAGCAGCAGGCGGTTGCCGCCGCCCACCGCATCGCCGGTGCGCTCGAACGGCAGCCGTTCATCCTCGAAGGGGTCGAGGTATCGGTGACCGCCAGCATCGGGATCGCGTTGTCGGCGGGCAGCGTGGCGGGGCACGAGGTGGCCCATGCCGAGGCCATCCTTCGCGATGCCGACGCCGCCATGTACCGCGCCAAGGATCTCGGTCGGGCCCGACTCGAGGTGTTCGACGAAAACATGCGGCGCCGGTCTGCCCACCGGCTCATCCTCACCGATCAGCTCACCATCGGGATCGAGACCGGCGCTATCGAAGTGCACTATCAGCCGTGCGTCGACCTTCAGACGGGCCGAGTGACCAGCGTCGAAGCTCTGGCCCGTTGGCGGCATCCTGAACGCGGCATCCTGGGCCCGGTGGAGTTCATCCAACTGGCCGAGGAAACCGGCCTCATCGTGGGCCTCGGTCTCATGGTGCTCTCCCAAGCGTGCGTACAGGCCCAGGCCTGGGAGCTCGAACTGGGTTCCGCTATGCCCCAGGTGCACGTCAACCTCTCGGCGCGCCAACTCACGGCCAGCAACCTTCCGGACCTTGTGAGCGGCGTCCTGCACGACTCGGGCCTCACCCCAGACCGCCTCTGCTTGGAGATTACCGAGAGCGTGCTCATGGACGACGCAGAGACGGTGTTGGAGACGCTCGCCCGCCTCAAACGCATCGGCGTCACCCTGGCCATCGACGACTTCGGCACCGGCTACTCCTCGCTTTCCTACTTGCGCCGGTTCCCGGTCGACATCTTGAAGATCGACCACTCGTTCATCGACGGTCTCGGCCCTGATCCCGAGGACTCCACGATCGTGGAGGCAATCCTCGCCTTGGCCCACACGCTCGATCTGCGGGCCATTGCCGAGGGGGTTGAGACCGAAGATCAGGTGCTGCGGCTCCGGAAACTCGGCTGCGGCGGTGCCCAGGGCTACTACTTCGCCCGGCCGGCTCCAGCCGACGCGCTCACGTCGGTCATCGCCAAAGGCTTCGTGCTCTGATCGGCACCGTCTCCCCGGGTCGAGACGCTGGCACCGCCGGACCAGGTGGCAAACAGCGCGGCGTATCGGCCGCCCGCCGCCACCAATTCGGCATGGGGGCCCAGTTCGGCCAACATGCCATCAGCCACCACCCCCACCCGATCGGCCCGCTCCGACGTGCTGAGCCGATGCGCGATCACCACCACCGTGCGGCCCTCCATCAGATGGGTCAGGGCCGCCTCGACCGCTTGCTCCGTGCCGGGGTCAAGGGAGGACGTGGCTTCATCCAGCACGAGCACGGCAGGGTCGACCAGGGCGGCGCGGGCCAGCGACACCAGCTGTCGTTCGCCAGCGGAGAGCCGTGCCCCTCGATCGCGCACCGGCGTGTCGAGCCCTTCCGGCAGGGCCGAGAACCGGTCGTACGCCTGAACAGACCGAAGCGCCTCATCCACGGCGTCGTCGGTTGCGTCAGCACGAGCGATGCGCACGTTGTCTCGTATCGACCCCGCGAACAGGAACCCCTCCTGAGGAATCACCACGATTCGTTCCCGCAATGACGCCGCGGTGGCATCGCGCAGGTCGACTCCACCGAAGGCCACCGACCCTTGCGACGGGTCGTAGAACCGAGCCATGAGTTTGGCGAGCGTGGATTTCCCTGCTCCGGTGGGGCCAACCAGCGCAAGCTTCTCGCCCGGTGGCACCTCGATACTCACGTCGCGCAGCACCGACGGTCCGTCGGCGTAGGCGAACGATACGCCGTCGACCGTCAGGACACCGGAGAGCGGAAGGTCGACCGCGCCTGGTTTGTGGTCGACATCGGGCGGGGTGTCGAGCAGCTCGAACAATTTGCGCAGGCCTGCTCCGGCCGACTGCACGGTGTTGAAAAGCTGGCTGAGCTGTTGCACCGGTTCGAACAGATTGTTGAGCGCCAACACAAAGAACGCGACGTCGCCGAGGGACACCGTGCCTTGCAGGACGAGCCATCCACCCGCCCCGACGGCGACGGCGGTCGTGCCGAACCCCGCCAGCTCGATCACCGGCAGGTACCAAGCCTGTACCCATACCGACTTCATATGGGCGTCGTACAGCTCGCGGCTCTGCACGTGGAAGCGGGCGATCTGGTCGTCTTCCCGGGCAAAAGCCTGGATGACCCGAACGCCGGCGATCCCTTCCTGCAATCGGGAAAGGGTGGACCCGATGTGGTCGCGAACCCCGAGGTACGCGGCGTTGGCATCGCGCTGAAACTTCACGCTGGCCAGCACCACAAACGGCAACGCCACCAGGCAGAGGAGCAAAAGCTGCCACGACACCACCGCCAGTGACACCACCGAGAACACCAACAACAAGATGTTCATGAGCAACTGGATGAGCCCGAACTGCACCAACTCGGCCATTGAGTCGACATCGGACGTCATGCGCGAAACGAGCACACCCGCTTTGGATCGATCGAAGAAGCTCATCGACATGTCGGTCAGGTGGCGGAACACCCGAGTGCGCAGATCTCGCAGGAGGCCCTCGCCGGCTCGACTCAACACCAAGACCAGCGAACGCGAGACGAAGTAGCCCACCACCATCGTGGCCATCACGCCACCCACGGCGAAATAGAGGGCAGAGCGGTTCTTCGCCGCAATTCCCCGGTCGATGCCATACCGCACCAAGAACGGCGTGGCCAGTATGCACAAGGTCCAAACCACGACGAGGGCGAGCGCAATCGTGACGTCGCGCCGGTAAGGCGCCAGCATCGGGGCCAGCCGACGGATCAGGCGGGTGGCCTCCGTGCGATCGAGTTTGTCGTTGGGGTCGATGGCCCCTTCCATCATCACGACACCATCACCGCCTCCGATGCCAGAACCGTGCGGTATTGCTCGTTCGTGGCGAGCAGCTCGTCGTGCGTGCCCACGGCGACGATGCGGCCCTCGTGCAACAACGCCACCTTGTCGGCGAGGGCCACTGTGGCGGGTCGATGGGCAATCACCAACGTGGTTCGACGGTGCATCACCTCGGCGAGGGCATCCCGTATCTCGTGCTCCTTCGTGGGGTCGACCGCAGAGGTGGCGTCATCGAGAACGAGCACTCGAGGATCAGCGAGGATCGCACGGGCGATGGCGATCCGTTGCCGCTGCCCCCCAGACAGCGCGAACCCCCGCTCCCCCACGGGCGTGTCGTATCCCTGGGGAAGGTCGCTGATGAACTCGTGCGCCCCCGCGAGCTGTGCCGCTCGCTCGATGTCGACTTCGGAGGCGGCGGATCGGGCGAAAGCGATGTTGGCGGCGATGGTGTCGGAGAACAAGAACGTGTCTTCGAACACGATCGAGACGGCCCGGCGTAGATCACGAACCGGCAACGAGCGTACGTCGATGCCGTCGATCTCGATCGAGCCTTCGTCGGCGTCGTAGAAACGGAGGAGTAGGCGAGCGACAGTGGACTTGCCGCTTCCCGTCGCTCCCACCAGTGCCACCGATTCCCCGGGCTCGAGCACCAGCGCGAAATCGTGAAGGACGGGCATGCCGCGCTTGTTGCCCACTCCCGCCTCCGTGCCGACCGTTTCGTAGGCGAAGGTGAGACTGCGAAACGCCACGCGGCCAACCGTCTCCCCCTGTGGAGATCGTTCCGGCAGGCGTTCGGGAACCGCAGGGTCCACGATCTCGGGGACGGTGTCGAGGATTTCGAGCACCCGCTCGGACGACGCCTTGGCCCGACCCGCCTGGGCGATGATCATGCCGAGCATTCGCAGCGGCCAGATCATCAGGCCGATGAAGATGTTGAATGCAACGAGTGAACCCAGACTGAGCTGCCCGTCGATCACCTGCGTGCCGCCGTATCCGAGCACAGCCACCACACCGATCGAAGGAAGCAGATCCATGGCGGGAAGGAACCGGGCACGTACGCGGGCGGCGTTCATGCTCGCGGCATACAACTCGTCGGCTTCGGTGGCGAGTCGGCCTCGCTGAACGGATTCCGCGCCCAGGCCTTTCACCACCCGGATGCCGCTGACCGATTCCTCCACCACGGTGGCCAGGTCGGCCGATTCCTTCTGGATCGCCAACGATGCCGGATGCAAACGGGTGGCGAATCGTTTGCCGAGATAGTTGAGCAGCGGGAGTGATCCAACCGCCAGGAGGGTGAGCACCACGTCGATCTGAAGCATGAAGGCCACGATGGCCGCCACGGTGACGCCGTTGGAGATGGTGAGTGGAATGAGCACCACGAGGTTCTGAATCTGGAGGAGGTCGGCGTTCGACCGGCTCATGAGATCGCCGGTGGACGACCGATCAAGGAATCCTGCGTGTAGTCGTTGGATATGCGCGAACAACCGCTCGCGCAGGCTCGACTCCACCCCCCGGCTCACCCGAAAGGCCCAGTAGCGACGCAACCCGGTGAACGTGGCCGAGAGCACGGCGGCCACGGCCAGCGCCATCGTCCATCGAACGAGCGCAGCCGTGTCGCCTTTCGAGATTCCTTCGTCGATGGCCCCTTGGACAAACTTGGGCATCGAGACCCGGGCCAGCGTCCACAACAGGCCGACGACCACGCCGATCGTCACACCGGCCCGCTCCGCTCGAAGCTCCTCTCGAATCAGGGACCACCCCGACCGGGGCGACCGCTCAGCGGCCATCGAGCAGCGCCGGCGCCAACGAGCGCCACACGTCGAGCGGTGTCTGGTCGCGGTTGGGCAACACCTGGATGCACACATGATCCGCGCCGGCGGTGTGGTGTTCGCCGATCTTCTTCGCGATGTCGGCTTCGCTCCCCCACGCCACGAGGGCATCGACCAACTGATCACTGCCTCCATCCGCGGTATCGGCCTCGGAGAAGCCGAGCCGGTGGATGTTGTTCACGTAGTTGGGCAATCCCAGATACATCGAGAGATGGCGACGACCCGAGGCGCGTGCTTCGTCGGCATCGGTGGTGAGGCATACCGCGTGTTCGACGGCAAGGAACGAATCCTCTCCGAGGATCGCTCTCGCTTCGGCGGTGTGTTCAGCGGTGACGTTGTAGGGGTGCGCCCCCGCAGTGGCCGACCCCGCGAGGGCCAACATCTTGGGGCCGAGTGCGGCGAGCACCTTCTGCGGCTGGGTGGGCGCTGGAGTCGCCATGATGGCTACGCGGTCCATCGCGGCGAGATACTCGACCATCGCGGTGTACGGCTTTCGGTACTCCGTTCGGAAGAATCCCTGGACCGCGGGCTCATGGCTCACCCCGAGCCCGAGCAGGAACCGCCCGGGGAAGGCCGCTTCGAGACTTTGATGCGCCGCGGCCATCGTGTAGGCCGGCCGAGCCCAGATGGACGCGATACCGGTGGCGAGCACCACTCGTTCGGTGGCGGCCAGAAGCGCGGTGGCGGTGACGAATGGATCGCGCACGCCGGCCTCGGGGATCCAGATGGCCCCATAACCCAGCTCGTCGACCTCGCGGGCCCAGTGCCGCGCTTCGTCGAAGGCCGACACGGAGAACTGAAACGCCCACACCCCTACCCGCCCGAGATCTGTTCCCCCTGGTTGCATGGTGATGCACCCTAGAAGGTGGCCTGTGTGCAAAGCACACAGATTCCGGTCACGCTCCTGTCGACCGCCCGCACAACAGGTGCACGGCATTGCCAGGACAACGCGGGTAGCCTCCACCCTGATGTCGTTCGTTCACGACCCCGCCGTCAGCCCGCCCCCGCCCACGGCGCACCACCCCGACTGCGGGTGCCCGGCGCACCCATCGGTTGCGCCCGCTGCCCGGCCACGCGGAACCGGCATGATCCCGATGTGGATTTGGCCCTTTGTGGTCGGTGGAGCTGCACTCAGCGCCTGTGTCTATACGGCGATGCACAACCCCAACGTCGAACAGGGGATCTTTCCTCCGTGCCCGTTCAAGACGTTCACCGGCTACGACTGCCCCGGCTGCGGCATGACGCGCGGCGTGTATGCCCTCATGCAGGGCGACGTCATCAAGATGCTCAACCACAACCTTCTGCTGGTGCTGCTGCTCCCCGCCGTGGGCTACGGGTTTCTCCGGTGGACCTTTGCGTCGTTCGGCAACGACCACCTCCCCAAGATCTCGGTATCTCCCAAGGTGAGCTACGCCGTGGTCCTCTCGATCGTGGCGTTCTGGGTCATCCGCAACCTGCCGGGTCCCTTGAGCTTCCTGAACGCCACGGCCTGATCCGGCAACGACGCCAACGGTGATGTCGGTACCGGTCCCAACTTCGTCGCCGTGTGGATTCCCGCGTCGTACCCGCCCAACACCTTCTTCCTTGGCCCAGATCACGGCAATGCCGGAGAGCTTCGCTCGTGTCGAACCCATCTATGGAACCTGCACCGGCCACGGCGCGGGCTGGTAGCGCGGTCATCGCCCATGGAACGAGCACAGATCGGCCCCGGGCTCTACGCCTGCCTGCAGGACGGCGCCAAGTTCGGGGAGTCCAACAGCGGCTACATCGACCACGGGGGTGGGTTGGTGGTCGACACCTTCTACGACCTTCCCCGCACCCGGGCGATGATGGCCAGCTTCGCCGAGGTGGCGCCGAGCGCCACCGCTCCTCGCCGGCTCGTCAACACCCATCACAACGGCGACCACTGCTGGGGCAACCAGGTGTTGGCCGAGGTCGGCACCGAAATCATCGGCCACGAGCTGTGCGCTCAGTACTTCCTCACCGAAGCATCACCCGAGCTTTTCGTGTCGCTCCAGGATGCCAAATCGCTCCCCCCACACCTTGCGGGGTTCGCATCATCGTTACGTGGTTTCGATTTTCGGGACATCACCCTCACACCCCCCACCACCCTGCTGCACGACGAGATGGTTCTCGACCTCGACGGCACCCCCGTCGAACTGCGGTATCTCGGGCCCGCCCACACGGCCGGCGACACCGTCGTGTGGCTGCCCGACGAACGAGTGGTGTTCACCGGCGACCTCCTTTTCAATGAATGCACGCCGATCGGCTGGGAGGGCACCTTCGCCGGATGGATTGCGGCGCTCGACGCCATGATCAGCTGGGAACCCGAAGTTGTCGTGCCAGGCCACGGACCGGTCTGTGGCACCGAAGCTCTCGTGGGCATGCGCGACTACTTGGCGTACGTTCAACTCGAAGCCACCGCCCACCATGCCGCTGGCCGCTCGGTGGTCGATGCCGCGGCCCGGATCGACCTCGGGCCGTTTGCGCGCTGGGCCGAACCCGAACGCCTCGCCTCGCAATTACACCGCGCCTACCGTGAACTCGATGGGTTGCCATGGGACACCAAGGTCGACACGAAGGCGGTCTTCGCCGACATGGCCGCCATCCATCAAGCCCGCAACCGCTGACGGCAATCCTGATCGGCGCGCAGATCAGTCGATCCGACGCAGCTCGTCGCGGTAGAGCCGGGCCCGATGCAGATAGCTCAACATCGCGCCTTTGATGTGGATCGGGTCCACTGCGTTTTCCCGAATCTTGGCGGGAATACCGAGCGCCATTGCGCCCGACGGGACCTCCATGTTGTTGGTGACCACCGCGTTCGATCCCACCAACGCGCCGGACCGCACGATGGCGCGGTGCAGCACGATGGAGCCGTTACCCACCAAGGAGCGGTCCTCGATCACGCAGCCTTCCAGATGCACGAGATGCCCGATCACACATTCCTCACCGATCACCGTCTCGAGGTCCCAGGTGCAGTGCAACACGCACCCGTCTTGGACGGAAGACCGGGCACCAATGCGGATGATGTTGTCGTCGGCTCGGATCACGGCACATGGCCAGATGCTCGCCTCCTCACCCACCACCACCGAGCCGATCAGTACCGCCTCCGGGTGCACGTACGCGGCCGGATGAATCTCGGGCACACGATCGCCCAACGCGTAGATCGGCATCGTCAGATCCCGAATCGGCCGTAGCCGCCCCGGTAGAACAGCAACGGGCCGCTCTCCTGGAGCACGTCGAGGTCGGTGACGGATCCAATCACCACGTCGTGATCACCGCTCGGCACCACCTGCTCGATCACGCAGTCGATGAACGCCAACGCGCCATCGATGCGAGGACAACCGTTGGCCGAATGTTTCCAGCCGATCTCGCCGAACTTTTCGGTGGACTTGCCGGCGAACACGCGACACACGTCTTCTTGGTCGTCGGCCAGAACGTTCACACAGAACATCCCGGACTCGCGGATCTTGGGCCAGGTGGATGAGTGCTGGCCGGCGCAGAACAGCACCTGCGGCGGCGAGAGTGAGACCGACGCAAACGAGCCCACCGCGAAACCGAGGGGGCCATCGGGCCCTGTGCTGGTGATCACCGTGACACCGGTGGGGAAATGTCCCAGCACCTGCCGGAACTTGGCGTCATCGAATGCATGGTCAGGGCTGGCGTCGGACACGAAACTCCTCGGGAACGGTCGACCGATTACGAACGGCGCATCGTACGGCGTGGCCCGCACCCGACGGGTCACTTCGCGTGTCGAGGCGTCGATCAGACGTTGGTGAGCAGTGAGGTACCCGACTCGGCGCCCGCAAGGCTGATCGTAAGACCTTCGTGAGCCGCCAACACCTCAACGACCGATGAGCCTTTCGCCCGATCGACCACGTGCTGGTGAAGGCGATCGAGCACGTCGTCGCCGTGCGACGGATCGTGGTGGAAGAGCACAAGGCGTTTGACGCTCGCTTGCTCCGCTACGGCAAGTGCGTAGTCGACCGTGCAATGCCCCCACGTGCTCTTCATGGCGAACTCCTCGGCGGTGTACTGCGCATCGTGGATGAGGAGATCAGCATCGTGGCAGAGCTCAAGCACGCGCGGGTCGACGGTATGGCTGCCGTCATACGGCTGCTGGTGATCGGGGATGTAGACCACCGACCTGCCGCCATGCTCCACCCGATAGCCGTTGGTGGGTCCCACGTGGGGCACACCACGAACATGCACTTTCGCCCCGCCGATGTCGTGCACGCCGTCGACCACCGTGTGGAAGCGGAACACCCCGGGAAGGTCGGAGATGCGCACGGGGAAGTACGGCGGCCTCATGAATCCATCGAACGCCTCATCGAGCGGCTGGCCGTTCTCCTGCGGGGGACCATAGATGTCGACCTCGGCGCCGGGGATCAACGACGGCACGAAGAACGGCAGGCCCTGTACGTGATCCCAGTGGAGGTGGGTGACCAAGGCATGACCCCGGAAGGTGCCGTCCTTCGGGAGGGTTTCCCCCCAGAAACGAAGGCCGGTGCCGAGATCGAGGACGATCGGATCGATACCGGGCGCGTCGATGGCGACACACGCCGTGTTGCCGCCGTAGCGCTGGTTCGATTCGCAGGAGCACGGGGTAGAACCTCGTACGCCGAAGAAGGTCACATTCAAGTGCGGACACCCCCCGGTGCGGACGCTTGGTTTCTTGAGAGTAGCCATCGGGTGAACGGGTTGTCTCCCTTATGTGACAACAGTCTCACGAGAGATCTCGAGGGCTCAACGAGAAGCGTACGGGCTCCCCGCTAACGTCCGCGGTCATGGCCGACATCTCCGTCACATCCGGTTCCGTGAACGATCTTGCCTTCACCTGGCTCGAAGCAGGCGACCCCGACGCGCCGCTCGCGCTCTGCCTCCACGGCTTCCCCGACACGCCCGAGGGCTGGCGGCCCCTGCTGTCGGCG